>Ga0233370_1000025_pt1 | contig 19200 bp, 23 predicted proteins | sample ElkDunMinimDraft_2_FD_180686 | JGI IMG/M metagenome (GOLD analysis project Ga0233370, IMG submission 180686) | Fecal eukaryotic communites from dung pellets of Tule Elk in California, USA - Elk Dung D2 | ecosystem: Host-associated > Mammals > Digestive system > Large intestine > Fecal | place...
GTTCGAATAAAATGTTACAAAATTGTTACAAAATTGTGAACAAATTGTGAACAAAAATTGCACAAAAATCTGCACCAAATTTTGTAACATTTTACGGCTTGACAAATCGAGGGGATTGGCAAAGTGCACAAAATTGCGCCCGAGTTTTTGTGAAAATTGTACAAATAAAATTTTTGTTGACATTTTTGTGCATTTTGTATAAAATGACATTGAAGACAATTTCAGGAAAGGAGATGTTACTATGAAATATCTTGCAACATTGTCTACCTTTAAAACAGTGACAGGTTGGGAAGATGGACCGAAAAAGCCGACTATCACATCAAGTGCAGGAAACGCGAGTGAAGCACAGTCACTTGCAGGACAGATTTCTTCCTTGATATCAAACCTCGGTGATGGTGAGTCCGTTACCTATACCGTCCAAGCAATGAACGAAAGGAGCACATCATGATTAACCTTGATGAATTGAAACCGATTCTGGAACCCCTTTTGACAGACCGTGAGGACGCCGCATCTGTCATTGAGTCGATTCAGGGAATTGACAAAGAGGTTGAGACAGACCAGTCCAAGATTGATGCCCTCAACAAGTCTTGGAACGACCGTTACCTTGCAGCTTTCTTCGGAAACAAGAAAGCGGAAATCCTGTCTGACGGTGCAGGTGTTACCATAGAGGATGCCCCAGCAGATTCGATCGAATCTCCCGCAGATGAACCTGAAGACCCTGCTGAGACAATTAGCGTAGACGACATCACCACAAAGTTCGAACAGAGCGATGGTGAAGAAGAAAAGAAGGAGGATTAAACTATGTATAAGCCAAGTAAAGTTGCTTTACAGCAGACGGACTACGATATCCTCAATGCCATTCGTAATGACATTGGCGGTATGTTCCGTGCAAGAACTCCCCTCGTAAAGAACCTGTCTGACCAGATTGCCTATGGTCAGGTTGTTATGGGTTCTGGTGAGTTCATCAACCAGTTCACAGGCCAGTTTAACAAGATAATCGACACTTGGGTTCGTGTTCGTTCTTACAAGAACAAGCTGGCTCGTTTCAAGAGAGGTCCTATCGGCGATTTCGGTGAAGCAATCGAAAATATGTTCGTAGGTTACCTCGAGCCCGAAGCATTCGACCCCAACCCTACATCGCCTGGTGATGTGTATGCGGTCAAAGACCCTGACTACTATGTAACATATCACCCTGTAAACTCTCGCATCGTTTTCCGTGAGAGAATCAACGAAGACCAGCTTTCTCTGGCTTTCCGTTCTGAGGGTGGTATCGGTTCCCTTAGGGATACCGTAGTTCAGCGTCTCTACGATTCCGCTGAGAAGTATGAGTGGATTCTGATGAAGTGGACTCTGGCTCGCGCTTACCTTGACAACCCGGGTTCCCGTGTTCGTCTGCCCGAGCTCATCGCTTCGAACGCTGATGCAGCGCTGACCATTATGAAAGAGAAGTCTCTGGATATGACAGCGCTTTCCAAGGACCTCAACATCTACGGTGTTGAGAACCACACTCCGATTGGAGAACAGGTGTTCTTCACAACGAACCACAGCACAGCTGTCATCGATGTGAACGCAATGGCTTCTGCCTACAACCTGTCTTACAAGGAGTTTATGGGACAGCGTGAGAACATCAACACCTTCAGCTTCACAGACATCGAGCTCACAGGTCTGTACAAGATTCTTGACGAGATGGTTAAGAACCACGACATTCCTGGCTACACTGAGTTCACTGACGAGGAACTTGAAGCTCTGTCTCATGTACAGGGAGCAATCCTTGACACAGACTTCTTCATGATTTTCGATCGTCTGTATGCAACGGACAGCAAGTATGACGAGCTTCACAGAAACCGTCTCCTGTTCCTGCACACTTGGCACATCTACTCTTACAACGAGTTTGCTAACTGCATCTTCTTCACCGATGCTGAGGCACCGTCTGTAAGTTTGAAGAAGACTGAGACTGTCGCTGCTGGTTCCACTGTAACCCTGACGGCAACCACAATCCCTGCTGACGCTGAGGTAACTTGGACAAGTTCCGATACTACCAAGGCAACCGTAGAGGACGGTGTCGTAACAGGTGTCGCTGCTGGTACTGCTAAGATTAAGGCTTCCATCACGACTGTTGAAGGAACTGCCGAAGCAGAGTGCACAGTAACTGTCACCAGCGTATAAGTAACACAGGCACAGCCCTCTTGCTCTCACTGTGGGGCAAGGGGGCTTTCTTTAAAGGAGAATTATTATGCCACGAAAAATGACAAGTAAGGAATACTACCTTACTATTCAGAATTCAGATATATACAATCATTTCTTCGAGCGTATGGTTCGTATGGCTCTTTCACAGGTAGGTTATAAAGGACTTCCTGCAACTTGCGACAGACTTACAATCGAGCGTTGTTTGCTCCGTAATGGTACTGTCGCTATTGGTCGTCCTGAAGGTTGCGACTTCTGGATTTCAGTGCCGTATACAACCATCGGCTACCTTGACCTCTACGGATACCCTATAGATATTCGTGGCGTGGGTAGAACAAACGCTCTTATCAAGAACGGAATCACGCCTATGAACATCAAGTTCGATGAGTTTGAGGTTATCTATGACAACCCTTCTCTGAAAGGCTTGTTACCGTCAATAAAGCACTATGCAAAGACGATGTACGAAATCTATCAGACATTCCGTTCGAATCTCCGTCAGCAGAGAACTCCTTATGTCATCTTGACAGACAAGGATACTCAGTTGACATTAGAGAATGTTATGTTGAAGGTTGACGGTTTCGATTCAGTCATCGGTCTTCGTAAGTCTGACCAAGACAATCTGAAAGACTGTATCGACACTTTGGACACCAAGGTTGAATACAAGGGCTCAGAAATCCTTGATGCGTTCGACAGAGAGTGGGATAGGTTCGCTGGGGACTTTGGCTTTGGCGCTTCCTCTGATAAGAGAGAAAGAATGAACAACAGCGAGATTATCTCAAACGCTTCTGAGGGTATCGTAGGACAGGATATCCGTATGCTTCAGCGTATCGAGGCTTGCAACCGTCTGAACGAACTGCACGATTTCGCATCTTACAATAAAGACCATCAGCCTCTGGTTCCTTATATGTTGAACGATATGAGAGAAGCAAAGTTCAACGACAACGATATGCAGGCTTTACAGCAGGCGATGGCAAAACCTGACCCTTTTGACGAGGAGGTGTAATTATGGGATATGTTACAACACCACTTTTCCATATACTCCGAATGAACACGCACGGGTACAACCTGACAGATATGTCAGACCTTTTGCTTGCTTCTAAGGAGACAATATTCGATGACCTGCCGATGGAAGTGATCGATTCCAGTTACAGAGACAGGCTCATTCTTGGTTTTGCTCTTCATTACTTTGAAGATGAAATCGGCAAGGAGACCATTCCTGCTTGGAAGATATCACTTTCTGAGAAACTGGTCAACAATGCTGAGTTCATCAATCAGGTTTTCGAGCGTCTTGACAAGCAGGTTCTCGGAAATTACAAAGTGCATCGTGGACAGCACGCTGACAACAATCAGGAACTTGCATCTGTTCTTGAAAACGACAGAGCACAGGAGAACAGAACCTACATCTATCTCGACAACCAGACACAGGAAGATGAGGCTAACAGACAGAAGGCTGACAACGGCTCTATGAAGAACCAGTCGCTTTCATCTGACAACGAAGTGTCGAACACTGCAAATGCTTCTGATGTGAACAGCCAGAACCAGAGAAACAATGCATCTACTAACATCACGAATGGTACGAACCTCACAGAAGGTGGTGGATATACAGACATCAATGCCAATGTTGGTAATACAGATGCTGGTTCGGTTTCTGACAGCAACTCACTTGCAGCTTCTCTTGACACTCCGCAGGGTTCTATTTCTGCTATGAGAACACCTGCTGGTTCAACCCCTGTTGCGATAAAGGGCACAGGTATTGATGCAGAAGTGCTTGCTCAGTATCGTTACCTGACGAACGCTGCAACGACCGATGGTTCAACTGTTACATCGTCTGATTCACAGACTAACAGTGCAGCTGTCAACCAGCACATCAACCAGCTTCGCAACGAACAGAACACGCAGAGACAGAACGGCTCTGACGCTTCGAAGGAAGTTGCTTCTACCGAACAGAATGACTACGGAATGCAGACAAACGCCAGAACAGGCAACACAGATTCTGAACAGGTGCACACAAGCGCAGGTTTCGAAAAGGAACAGTCTCTTTCCCGTCATCAGTCTGACAGAGGAGACGCTGGTACGAAACTCACGAATGAAGACAGAGAACACGCTTCTGAAAAGAAAGGCTCTGCTTCTGGTAATGAGTTCTCAGAAGACATTGAGTTCAGCAATGAACTTGTAATGAAGTCTCTTCCTTATATGAAGAAGATATGGAACATTTTTGACAAATGCTTCCTTGGAACTTTTGAGATAGGGGGTATGTTCTAATGAATGTATGGGACGAATTAAGAGAATCAATGAATGTCAATGGTGTTGACTTTATGCACCCCAGAGTTACTGAACCGTCTTCCTTCAATCAGGCGTTCAGTTACTTTGAGGACATAGGGCTTCTCATCAACCGCATTTCTAATATGGAGATTGAGGCAAACAACCTCTGGAAGCCGAACATCGTCAACGGCATTTTGTACTGGAACAAGACATCTGATAACAACACACCAGACCCTTACAACATCAAGGGTCCGAAAGGTGACCAAGGCGAACCTGGACCTCAGGGTGCGCCTGGAAACAACGGTGCACCTGGACCTCAGGGTGAACCTGGAAACAACGGTGCCGATGGTTTCTCACCTTATGTGAATGTCACAGCAATTCAGGGTGGACATCAGGTAAACATTACAGATGCAAACGGCACACAGTCTTTTAATGTAATGGACGGAACCCCAGGTGCGGACAACACGAATGTCTGGCTCCCGAATGTCGCCGAAAACGGTGTTATATCTTGGTCAAGGTCAAACAGTACGACAGCACCTTCTCCGATAAACATTACAGGTCCACAGGGTGAACAGGGTGAACAGGGACCTGCTGGAAACGATGGTGTCAACGGTATCAACGGAACAAACGGTGTCAACGGTGTTGACGGTTTCAGTCCTATTGTTGATGTTGTTACAATCACAGGCGGACACAGAGTTGACATAACCGATGCAAACGGAACAAACAGTTTCAATGTTTATGACGGTGTAAACGGTGTCAACGGCACAAACGGTAGAGACGGAAACGATGGTGTCAACGGCATCAACGGAACAAACGGTGTCAACGGTACCGATGGTTTCAGTCCTATTGTTGATGTCGTGACAATCACAGGCGGACACAGAGTTGACATCACCGATGTAAATGGCACAAACAGTTTCAATGTTTATGACGGTGTAAACGGCACAAACGGCATCAACGGAACCAACGGTAGAGACGGAAACGATGGTGTCAACGGTATCAACGGAACGAACGGTGTCAATGGCACCGATGGTTTCTCTCCTGTTGTATCGATCGAATCAATAACTGGTGGAAACAAGATTTCCATCACCGATGCAAACGGTACAAACAGTTTCAATGTTTATGATGGTGTCAACGGTGTCAATGGAACAAACGGCACAAACGGTAGAGACGGAAACGATGGTGTCAACGGCATCAATGGTATCAACGGAACAAACGGTTTCAGTCCTGTTGTTACAGTGAGTACGATTACAGGTGGACATCGTGTGAACATCACCGATGCGAACGGTACAAACAGTTTCAATGTTATGGACGGTGTCAATGGTACAAACGGCACAAACGGTAGAGACGGAACCAACGGTACAAATGGCACAAATGGCGTTGACGGTTTCTCACCTGTCGTGACAGTCACAGCAAAGAATGACGGAACCAGAAACTACAATCAGGTCAACATAACAAGTGCTGGCGGTACTAACAGTTTCAATGTTTATGACGGAGTAAATGGAAGCGGTGGAGGCGGTGCGGAACCCGTGGAATTGTATGCACAATACCATTATCAAGGAAGAGCTTTTGGGCAGGTAATATACGGGTACGACTTATTTTATAATAACGGCACACAGGCACCCTCGAGTTTTATAGTCAATGCCAATTCAATCAATATGGCTGCCGCGTATGCCAACGGTTATAGCCGTATCGAAGTTATGGTGAGAACAAATGGTGGAATGTCGGGCCCAATCTATGCAATAGCAACGTTACCTGTTTTAAACTATAACTCAATGGATTATTTGAATATGTCAGTTATGCCAGACGTAAGGAATAATAACAATTACTTTTTAATGAACGGCACATATACAGACCTACGACTGAGAGGACACGTAGAGAGCGCATGGTATAACTACACGACAACCAGCGACGGCGATACAATGTCGTGTTTTGCACACGTAAGGTTATCATAATAAGAAAGGAGAAAAAAGCTATGGCTAACCAGAATTGCAATTCACCTATGAGACCCCGTCTCATAATCCCAACAAGTTTTGCGGAGGCAATGAGTTATTTCGAGGACATTTACCTGCTAAAACAGGCATACCTTGACCTCGAGAAGCGGGTTGAAGAGCTGGAACAAAAACTTGACAATCAGGAAGAAAACGAGTAATATAATCATTAAGAGGGCGGATGTTTCAGTCTGAATGTTTAAAGACGCCGTGCACACGCAACCCTTAAGTGGGAGCACGGATTCCCGGCGGGGTGCAATTCAGGCGGAGCGTCCGTTTTCTTATTGAAAGGAGACCTTATGAAGAAAGTCATTTATCTCCCCAGAAAGAAGGGCAACAAACAATTCAACATCGTCCTTGACCAGACGGGGTCTTATGTTGATTTTCCTGTGGCGTTTTTCAGTGGAACCAGAGTCGGAATCACATCGCCTTTCCAGATTGAAGAAGGTTTTGCAGACCCGAGGCTTGGCGGTGGTGTTCTCAATGTGACAAACATCGCCACAGAGACTGTGAGAAACAACACAGAAACGACTTTGAAATATGCGCTTGAAGTGTTCCCTTCTTATCAGAACCTGTTCTATGCGCTGAACACTTGGAACACATCACAGGCGCAGGTTCAGTCAGTCAAATACACAGGACTTGTGACAGCCGTTTCAGAGACTACAAATCATTCCAGTTTCAGAGAGACCGCTGAATATTTTCCGATATTAGGGAACAGCGGATTACAGAATGTGATATTCTCTTTCCACAACGCATATGCTTTCAATGCTGAGTCACAGAACTATGAGTTCCAGAATGTCGCAATAATAGTTGGCTCAAATCATTTCAACGCAAGAACAAGGTTCTTCACAAATGGAAGATTCGGGAACTGTACATCAGGAAGCCTTGGGAACAGACAATGCGACTATTCAGAATGGTTCAATCTGTACAATATCGTTGACAATGCACTGATGAACTTGTCAAACAACGCTCTCGGGTGGAATATGATGTATGTTGAGGGTACAACAGCAAGAGCGACTTTCGCTAAGTGCATAGGAAATCAGAACCGAACAATAGGGCAGATAACTTACAGAATGAAAGACAGTGACGACACGTTGGAAGGTGTCGGGTACAATGCAAGTCAATTCAATCAGGTCATCACAGTGTAAGAAAGGAGAAATACAATGTTCATTGAACCGAACAGTCACATCAAAATCTACAGGAACATAGAGTCATCTGGAAAGAGACGACCTATTTTCAAGACAGCAGCTGCACAGTCTGCTTATTTTGCGTCTCATCTTGCTTTCGACTATACACCGACAACTCACGTGAAGTACACGATGAACAAAGTCCGTGTCGGGCTTTCTGTCGCTCAGTTGCTTGGTTGCAACTACCTGTCTTTCGTCAATCCGTCTTATGGAAATAAGGTCTACTACGCACAGATATTGGGAGACCCTGTGTACATCAACAATGAATGCACGGAACTAACATACGCTGTCGATTATTGTCAGACAGATATGTTCAATGTTACACTTGAACCCTGTTATATCGACAGAGAGCACCTTTCCGATGAAGACTTTGAGAAATCGATAAGGAACCCTTACGATACATCAATCAAAGAGTTCTGGACAAGCGAGCCTCTTCCGATGACAAAGGACATCGAAAGAGACTACGATGTTGAGGAAGATACCCAGAAAGCGATACTTGTAGCACGCAAGAAATGGAAAGGAACTGAGGACTACAACAAGATGATTACCATTGTCGCTTTCTCTCCCGTTACTCCACCGAACTCAACCGAAGAGGATTGGTACAGGTATATGTTGTCGTATATGTTCAGCACCGATTCTCATTACGGAATGTCGTTTGTTTACAGCACGACAGACATTGATTCTAACCACTCAGCAGGAGAGGTATGGTGTAGTGCAAAACTCCAAGACATTATTGGAACTCACAATCCGAAGTTCCAGAGCAACTTTTCAAGACCTTACAACATTGTCGCTATGGAAAACAATGCTGGTCTTTTCGGTGACAATGGCATTCTCGACCATTTCACATTATGGGGTGCTACGGATTCTATACTTGCAATCCATTCACTACCTGCTTATATGGTGTTTGAAATGTTCAGACCGACAGACATTGACGATGCTGTCGTTTCTATCAAACCGCTTACAAGTGCGGTTGAGTTGTTGACAGCACACAACACGAAACTGTTCAGATACCCTTACAGATATTTGAGGGCAATCGCACCGAACGGCGATACAAAAGAGTTTCAGTTCGAAAGAAGCACTGATATCACAGAAGGAACCTATGTCGGAATTGATCCGCCGAAGTTCTACTTTGATATTGTGACAGATTACAACTCACAGCCCATCGTGTCTCTCATTCCTATGAACTACAAGATGAAGACACCTGGCAATACTGTGTTTGTATCAGATGCATTCAAACCGAATGTTTATGAGAGACTTGATTTCTCATCTGTTCCACAGGTGCCGTACACCACAGACGCTTTCCTTGCAGGACTTGCGGCTGCTAACGCAGATATACTTGCAAGCCGTACAGTGGAGAATGAGAACCAGTTGTTGCATACAAAGAACCAGCTTGATTATTCTGCAAACGACATTATGATTCAGGGATACAGACACGGCTTCCAGACAATAGACGATATAGTGAACATTTTAGGAACTTCAGCATCTGCTACAGATACACTTTCTCTCGAAGGTGTTACCAGACAAGGTACTGCACAGTACAGCTACGACCCTACTGGAATATACGGTGCTGCAATGAACGCTGCAAATAAGATGTTGGACATTGCACAGAGACAGAACAACATTGACAGGTCTCTTGATTCCCTTGCTTATAACAGAAACAAGGTCGGCTTACAACAGAATATGATGGAAGATTCTGCTAATCTTTCCTTGAACGCTCTGGAACAGAACAATGTTTACCACAACATCGCAAAGACAAAACCGTTGTATGTATCCGATAAGTATGTGCCATCTGTCGGAACTGGAACATATTTCTACAACGATGCCTGTGTAATGGATTTCATCTTGCTTGTGGTAATGTTGAGGTCAGACATTATGGCTAAATATGACCAGTGGTTCAGCAACTATGGTTATTCACAGGGCATATTCGCACAGCCGAAAATAATGAAGTACATCAGCAACGCAGAGACAGGAAAGCCTCATTTCGCTCCGAGTGGTGGAATGAATGTCACTTACATCAAGACAAGCGGTGCAGCTGTCAAGGCTCCGAGCAAGACATCAGAGACCTTCTGGGAAGCAATGCTTGACGGTGGTGTTCAGTTCATCAAGGGAGAGGAGTTGACATAATGAAGGGAGGATTGACAGGTATGTGTATAATTGCTATACTGTTTTTAGGAGCACTTGTGGCAATAGCGACCGCAGGAGAACATATGAAAGGAGACCCGTGGAATGAGTGATTTAATGACAATGATTACAACAGTTGGCTTTCCGATTGTTGCAGCAGTTGGTGTCGGTTACTTTGTCAAGTACATCTTTGACAAGTACACAAACGACATCAAAGAGATGCAGGCTGCACACAGGGAAGAGAGCAAGCAGTTCGCAGATGCACTGAACAACAACACAATCGTTCTTCAGAAACTCTGCGACAAGCTGGACAAGGACGGTGAGTAATATGACAGCTGATTCAAGTTTAGTTTCTTATGTCTTCTGGGTAAAGAACTATACCCATATGACAGACAAGAAAATCAACAAAGTCACAATCCACCATCAGGCGGGAACCGCTTCTCCAGAGCGTCTCGCCCAGATGTTCAACGGTGCCAGACAGGCGTCTTCGAACTATGGTATCAGTAACGATGGTGTCATTTCTCAGATGGTGAAAGAAAGTGACAGAGCGTGGACATCAAGTTCTTCGTGGAATGATGGACAGGCTGTGACAATTGAGGTCGCAAACAGTACGGGAGCCCCGAACTGGGAGATTTCTCAGAAAGCGTGGGACGCACTGATTGCTTTGTGTGCTGATATCTGCACACGAAACGGCATTGAACCGTCTTATGACGGAACAAAGAACGCCACTTTCACACTTCACAAGATGTTCGCAAACACTGCTTGCCCTGGTCCTTACATCGAAGGAAGAATGAAAGAGATTGTGAGACAGGTGAAAGAAAAGATGGGTTCTGCACCTGTTCAACCGATCGAAAGCAAGAAGCTGTACAAGATTCAGGCAGGGGCTTTCGCAAAGAAAGCAACAGCCACAAAGCAGGCAAACAAGGTCAAGAAAGAAGCAGGCGTTGAATCTGTGGTCATTCTTGAAGGTGGTCTGTACAAGGTTCAGTGCGGTGCTTTCAGAGTGAAAGCAAACGCTGAAAAGACGCTTGCACAGGTGAAGAAAGTAGTACCTGACGCATTCATAAAGGAGTATGAATAATGGCTTATATCTACAAAGGACATTATGACATACAGGAAAGATTGAAGGATATGACGGACAATACGGGCAGACCAGCAAGCTTCTTGCTGGTTATGTCCGCAGACCGTGGGCCAGGTAAGACCTTTTCCATATGTCGTATGTTGCTGGAAAACTTTGAAAAGACAGGTGAACAGTTTGTAATGTTCCGTAGATTGCAGAGAGAACTTGGCTCCGCTGCACAGGGTACATTCAAAGGTTATTTCAATGAAATGCACCCTGACTGGTTTATGCGTGAGACAATCAAGCAGAAGGGAACATACAGTGTCATCACTTTGTACAAAGGAGTGAACGATGAGAACCCGCAGGAAGTGGGCTATGTCATTCCTTTGAATATGGTATCGAACATAAAGTCGGTATCTTCTGAGTTCGTGAACTGTACTTGGGGCTTCTTCGATGAGTTCCAGCCTAAGCAGAAGAGAGAATATCTGCCCGATGAGTTCGGTCTTTTCTATGACTGCTACAAATCGATCGCCCGTGGTGAAGGAAAGGCTGTCAGACCGTTTAGGGTTGTGTTCTCAAGTAACACGATTGACATTGACGACCCGTACCTTTTCGCCTTTGGACTTAGTTCAAAGATACAGGAAGACACGATGCTTTACCGTGGAAACAGGGTTATATATGAGAGGGTTGAAGTAGAAGGACTGAAGAAGATGCACGCTGAATCGGACATTGACCAAGCGTGTCAGGCTTATCTGGAAAAGAGGGGAAGCAACCTCTGGCTGAACACAGACAGCTCCCTTGTTGACCGTCCGAAGAAATGGGGTCACGGTACCTACATCTGCACGATTGAGTATAACGGAGACGCAATGGGCGTTCTGTACTATCCTCAGGTGCATCTGTGGTATATCAGCCGTACTATTGAGAAGAACTGCCGTTACAAGTACAACCTGACGCTTGCAACAGGGGCAACTAATGACCCTGTATTAAAAAGCGTCTCCCTGTTCAGAAAACTGAGAGACGCTTTGTATTCAGGTCAGGTGAGAGTTCACGATACCTCACAGCAGGTTATGCTGATGGAAGTTCTAGCAAAATGCGGTTAGTATCCATACTGTTTTCATCAACCTCTCCCTTGAATAGGAAGTTCATAAATGCTATGAGTTCTGAAGCCGATGACATATCGAATGTTGTCGGCTTTAAACATACCCCGTAAGGAGACTCGGACTTGTAGTAAGAACCATCGCAACCGTGCCATATCATTTCTTCCTGATTTGAATAGTAAACGGTCACTTTCCCAGACTGTTCTGCATTCCACTCAGCGAACTCAGTGAAATCATCAACGGACTTGATAACCTTAGGACCAGCCTTCTTCGGAAGCCCTGCAATGGTCGTATGCATACCGTCATTGTCCTCGTAACAGTACCTCTTCGCACCAAGCGTTCTGAAGGACTTGTATATGGTGTAGGGGTCGTTCTCAGGGTCAATGGGTGTGCCGTCAAGTTCGAAGATGCCAAGGCGTTTCTGGACGCCTTTTTTCGTGAGTGCAACAAACCTGTCCGTAGTGAAACCGTGGTGCTTGTTTGCAAGGTTGGACTCATCTATGATGTGCTGATTGAACTTGTCAATCCACTTGATGTCATAGTCATCAAAATCACCCTTGATGGAATCTGTGTCAACATAGAAGATGTGGTCATCAAGGTTGATGATTGCTTCCCAGATGCGGTGACGAGCCATTGCTGTACAGTAAACGCCGACAGCATACCAAGTGTGGCAGGTCTTTTCGTCCATTTCACCGAGCAGGTCGTTGTAGTAATCGATACCGCCGTTTTCCTCAGTGGGGAATTCCTTGTGCCATTCTCCGTCCTTATAAGTCACAATCCAGTTCAGCATTTTGAACACCATCAGACCGTAGATGCCATTGATGATTTGCTTTGCGTGCACATACTTTGACTCAGCCCCTGCAATGCCTTTGAGTGCCGTCTTGTCAGCGAATGCGTCAAGGATAACCTCAACGAGACAAGTGGGTAAGTAACCAGCCTTTGCAACATACAATTGATCGACCTCAAAATCAGCGTCAAAACTGTATGCCTGTTTGAAGGTGTCCCAGTCAATTCCAGTCAACCAGCAAGAGAAAGACTTGCAATAATGGATTCGTCCGTTGTCAAGGAGAATGCCATCGGTGTCGGGGTGCTCTGCCTTAGAGAAAGACCAGAGGGAATTGTTCAGTTTGGACTTAACATTCTTGAACGATGCGTGGAAGAAGAATGCGTGGTCGGGGTGGTTGATATCTTCCTTTTCCAATTTGGAGAACGCAGACACATTCCACTGTTCGAACGGTGTCAGAGGATAGCAAGCGGAGTTGGTCATAACTGACGGATAGGAAGAAGCAAAGTCAAATCCTGTCAGATGTGCACAATCCTCGGCGTGGATTGACTGGTTGACAAACTTTGCGTTTGCGTGTGTCCAACCACCCTGATATGTGTGCATAAGGTTCATAAAGGTCTGGTAGTCATAGGACTGACTGTTCTGATAACACAGGTCAGCAAAGTCAGGGTTGAGTTGTGCGACCTTTTTGAGAACCCTGCGGATTTCCCCTGTCGATGTGTAGGGAATGTTTTGCAGCGAACCGTACTTGTTACGGTACTTCTCGATGCCGTATACCATCGAAACAACATCTGCGACACAGTAGTCAATCTCTTCATCGGTGACGGGGGTGTTTGGTGTGCGGAGTTTCAGGTAGTCAATCGGCTTGCACTTCTGAACAGGCAGGTTCTCATCTTTACACCAATTCTTCAATGACTTGTTGGTGAGGAACAGAGAACATCTGAACTCAGTGGTGACCCTCTGGTGCTTGATGCGTGCATAGAGGGGCTTGTGGTTCGCTCTTGCAAAGACATCAAACTCTTTGTCCAAGTACAACGACTGAATGTTACGCAAGAAATTGTTGAACTCATATGACAGGTTGTGAACATAGACGATAGACTTTACAGCCTTTGACTTCGCCTGATTTGCATTGATGCGGATTATCTGGTTCAACAAAGTCCAGAACTGGTAGAACTCTTCATTGGTGCGTCCTACGAAAGCGAAGATTGTTCCATCTGCCGATTCAATAGCAACCTGCCATATCCACGCAAGGGAGACGGGCTTCAGCGTGTCGAAATACTCTCTGAACTTCTTGGAGCGTACATACTTCTTCATATTGAAGGAACGAACCTTCTTTGTCTTGCCGTCGAAGAACCCGTTAGATGCCTCGATGTCGAATGTGATGATGTTCTGACAGACTGCTGTGTAGTTGTCCTTTGTGAATGTCCACTGGATTTCTGACAAACGGGTAAAGTCATAAGTGAACTTCCTTACTGATGTAATAGCCATAAATGTTTCTCCTTTCATTTCTTCTTTTTGTATTTGCTACCTGAACGCCTCTGTTTCGTATGATGTTTGAACCATCTTGTAGAAGCACCCTGATTGTAGTAGAAGGACTCGTTGTTCTTGTATTCCTGTCCTCTGTCTTTCAGTATCTTCTCTGTTCTGTCCTTGATGTCCTTGACATTCAGATTGCTGCCATTCATTATATCTCTTCTGAGTTCGTCAATCTGTGTGTTGACGGTTCCCTTCATTTTTTCCAGTTGCATAAGGTCAACATAGATGTGTTCCCAGTTGTCCAGAACTTGGTCTGAATCGTATGTACCAAGTTTTGCGATGTTCCATATCTCAGATGTGTTCATCAGGTCTGTGAGTGTTCTCACTGCCGAACCTGATATGCCAAGATTACTTCCGAGACGGTTGAAAAGGTTCTGTTGGTTGGTATCGAACGAACGGTCAGATGCCTTCTTCATATAGTAGTTGTAAAGTTCTGGGTTGGTCTGCGGGTGTGAGAGAATGTCCTGTTCCACTCTGTGCCAGAGACCGTCATCAACCTTTTTGAACTTCACCGCCTTGTAAAAGTCTCTCATCGACTGTTCTATATCGTTGGGGTCGTACTGGTATTCAACCCAGTCACCCGTTTCTTCATCATAGAATGATTCAAGTGAGAAATTGGCTGTCGCTCCTGTCGGCTGTGAACCGCTGTTCAACTTTACAGCGATGTCCCATACTGATTTTACAAGCTGTGCATCTGCTGTCTTGAAACCCTGTCTCTGTTCATCGATGAGGTCGTTTACGATGTCAGCAACCTCTGTCGATGCATCGGGTGAACTCTTTATCTTCTCCATCTGCTCATAAGAGATGCCAGATGAGATTGCTGTTTTGATGTGGTGGTTTGCCTTGTCAACAAGTTGTTCCACATCGTACTTATAATTGCCGTTGATCGACACCTGCTTTTTGAATATGGGGATTGCATATGTTGTATGCTTCTTGACATTGCGGAGATTGAGGCGTGTCTTCAACTCATCGTACTGCTTCTTTGACTTGACGGGTCCTGCGTTGACTGCCTCTAAGATTTTGTCGGATACCATATATCCCTGCTTCTCGGCTTCGATGATGAACTTACGAACCTTTGCCTGTTGCTCTCTGATATATTTGTTACGCCTTTGCGTGAGATTGGGTTTTTTCATTTGGTCTCCTTTCATTTAGGGGGCAAGAAACCCCGGGCTATTGGCCGTGACCCGGGGCTTCTTTAATTGGAGGTAACAATAGATGGCTATGTAAATAATATAGCATCATTTCTTCTTTTTTGCAATTGGTAATTTTGACGGATTTTTCCAGTAGTTTTTGGGCATTACGCCACATCGTACATTGTTCTCGAGGAGTGTTGGATTCTCCTTGTACATATCTTCCCAGATATCCCAGATATCTTCTGGGGAATACGGCTCCGATTCAAGCCTGTCGAAATACTCTTTGATTCCGATAGGGGGGATAACATGTAACAGGTTCTGTCCGTTCTGCATATTCATCACTGAATAAATCTCAGCCAATGCATCATCTGTAATGTGCTTTCCAATCTCCGAATACACCTCGTGGTAGAACTTCTTGATGAAATGCCACTGCTGGCGGGCGAAGAACGGGTGGTCGTGCAAACACTTGATGTGGTAGAAATAGGCCTGTACCATTGTTGTCGCAATGTCCTGAAGGATAGCACCTGAGAACGGTCTGTATTTGCGGGCGTGGTTTACGGCTGTCGTTGTTGACTTCAACCAACCTACGAAGCACTGGTCATCACCATACTGTCCGTCATTGATGCGTGTGATTGAATCGGGCTTGTAGTTCCAGTAGTACACAACATCTTTGAAATAGGTGATGTGCTCCTGTTCATTGTTTGCAAGAAGGACACACATCTTATTGAAGCAGGTGTCTTCATTGGCTCTGAAATCAGGGAAGCGAATGTCATACTTCCTGAGGAAAGCAACCCTGTACACTTTACCGAAGACCCAGATGTTGTCGTGCTCGTGGGGGATAAAGGAACCGTCCTCGTTGAGTTGCAAGAATGTGTAGGTCGCAACTGCGATGTGGGGGTCGTTGTTCAGTGCCCTGATTGCGTGCTCAAAGAAGAGAGGGGTGGCAAGTAAATCATCAGCATCTGCGAATGTGATGTATTTTGTATTGCATTTATCAAGGATTGCCTGCCGTGCAACGCCTGGTCCTGAGTTCTGTTTGAGAGTGATGACATTTCCACCTCCAACCACATTCTCATATGCGTGTGCGTTTCCGTCTCCGTCAGCACAAAGCAAGATGCGAGCGGGGCACTGTGCCTTGATGGTGTGTACCAGTCTCTCCAAAATGGGGAGGGGGGTGTTATAGGCAGGGATGCCTATTGTAAGTTCGTTGTCCATAATACTCTCTCCTTTCTGCATTCTTTGTCCAAGGCGTCATATACCTTGTGGGGGTTTGCTGCAAATCTCATTGAACATAATATGTTCATCTTTCCCTTAATAGTGCCTGCGTACGCTCTCGCAAGGTTGTTCAACCTTGTCCAAGTCGTGTATCCTGATGTCCTCTTGCAACTCTTCAAGCGTGCAACGCTCTCTGTCAATGTTTCTGTACTCATCTTCGTTATCTCCTTTCTTGATGTATGTTATCCACGCCATTACATTCATTCCAAGTGCGAACGATGTCAAGGCGGACATTATATAGATGACGATATCATTCAGCATTGGGGGTCTCTCCTTTCTCCATCAGTTGTTTTACATATTCACCACTCGCTGTTTTCGGCATATCTGTGAATGTGTGAATTTTTTTCCATTCTTCAAACTGGCGTTGTTTCTGGAACTCGTTATATACAGACTTCCTGTACTTGTAAGAAATGCCAGCTTTTTTCAACTTCATTCTCAGTTCCTTTCTTCCCATATCACTCCCTCACTTCCATTCATTGAACGCTGTATCAGCGTGTCCAAAAGTCTCTGCGAAATACTTGCGGCTGTCTCCGTACTGCTCATAATCAACCTCGGTGTCCAGCTCCTTCAACGCTTGGCGAAGCTCCTTGATGGTGTCTCGAACAATCTTATAATAAGAATCCGAGTGGGGGGTGGGCATTTTAGAGAGTTCCTCGAGTCTCTCAACCAGCATCTTGATTTTGTTCATAGCCATAATGTTACGCTCCTTTCTTGACTGTTTCCATAACGAGATGGAAAAGGTTGATAGTTTCTTCCATTGTGATATTATCCAAGGTGGATTGGGAAATACTGTCCCTCGATGTCTTAATGACTGCTCTCTCAAAAGAGAAGAGGGGGTAGTGTCTCTCAACCGCCTTGTGATTGATGTTCCAAGAAGCCATCATTCGGATTTTCTTGTTCTTGTCTGTTGACTCACTTTGTGCGATGAGATCGATGTCCGTTGCGATTCGGTCAAAAATAGTATCCCAAGGGAGGGGGGTCTTATTTTTGCCCGTGGGGGTCTTTCTTTTTGTCATTGTTATATTCTCCTTTCTGGTTGTTGTGGGCTTGTGCCCTGCCTTATGGTTACAAGATAACACTTTTAAAAAAGTTTGTCAATACTTTTTTAAAAATATTTTAGAAAATTTTTTCAGAAGGGCGAGCGGATTTTTTTTCGAACACTTACCCCACCCATAGGCTACCCCACCCTTGAACCCACTACCCCGCCCATAAACTACCCCACCCTTTGGGCCTGGTTCGCCCGTGGGTTTGGTTGATATAACTCTAAAACGCCCCGCCCCTGCGTGGCTCCCCTGCTCACCTTATTCAGTTTTCAAGGTGCTTCCCCGTTATGTGTTAAAAAACGGGCGGGGATATTGCTCCCCGCCCTCCGCTCGGATTGTTTCTTTAGATATTACACTCGAGCTCGGCGTTTAATGTCTCCATAAACGCCTCGAGCATTGTCTCCGAGTTTCTGTTGAGTAACAGAGCTATCTCGCTCGCATACTCTCTCGCCCAAGTCTCCTCGGCCTCTTCTTTACTACATCCGAGCTCGATAAGCTCCGCCGTGTACTGTTCAAACCATCCTCTTATCTGTTTTAAATGTGTCATAATAGTTACCTCTCTTTCTTTGTTATGTAAACCAAGCCCCGTGCCTGGTTAAAACCCGAGGGCGGTGATGAACCGCCTGCCCGTTCCCCGCTCGGGTTGCTTGTTATGCCTGCGCCGTGATATATTTCTTATGACTTGCCATTATTCCCCACAAATGAATATATCTCGTCCAAACTTGCTCGTTTGTGTATTTCTCGGCCTCTTCTTCTGTTTCGTTGTAAATGTCCGCCAGAAACTCTCTCACGCTATCAAAATACACCAATCCGCCTCCGTCCCTTGCATACTGCTCGAGATCCTTGTAAGTTTTGCAGCTCTCCAAATCTTCCGAACAGATGTTCTCGCCGATGTGCTGCCCCATTTTTGTTAACTGTTTTTTAGTCATAATTTTGTCCTCACTTTCTTTTGTCATTTTCGGCCCTATTGCCGTAAAACCGGCGGCGGGTTATGAGCCCGCCCGGCGTTTTATCGCCTGCCCCTGCCCGGTTATCCGTAAAGTGGTACGAGATCCGTGTCAATCCTCATTTGCTCCCACAATCTCTCGAGCAATTTGTGATAAATATGATTCCTGTCAACCGTACCATAAAACGTTATTTCTGTTAAATAATACGGGTTATAAAGACCATATACAACCCCACAACAGTTCGAGCCCGTTTTATGTACATCTTTGCTCGTGATATCCATCTGTCTCAAAATCTTTCTCGCTGTCTTTGATAATTTCATAACAGTTACCTCGCTTTCTTTTTGATATATGTTTTCAATGTTCCCGCTCGGGCTTTGTTCCCCTTGCTTGATTGTATATTAACTCGCGCGGGCTCATATGTCAATAATTTTTTAAAAATTTTTAGAAAAAATATTATACAAAAACTCGGGCGCAATTTTGTGCACTTTGCCAATCCCCTCTATTTGTCAAGCCGTAAAATGTTACAAAATTTGGTGCAGATTTTTGTGCAATTTTTGTTCACAATTTGTTCACAATTTTGTAA
>Ga0233370_1000026_pt1 | contig 19153 bp, 23 predicted proteins | sample ElkDunMinimDraft_2_FD_180686 | JGI IMG/M metagenome (GOLD analysis project Ga0233370, IMG submission 180686) | Fecal eukaryotic communites from dung pellets of Tule Elk in California, USA - Elk Dung D2 | ecosystem: Host-associated > Mammals > Digestive system > Large intestine > Fecal | place...
ATGCATAAATCCCTGCATTAGAATTTCTTTCCCACACTCGATTTTTCTTACTACTGATGCTGTTTTTTACCATTTTGCTGCGCGTCGGGCATCCACTTTTATGCTCTCGAGTTCACACTCTTAACAACAACTTAGCCATTCCCCCGTCTCTAATGACAAAACAGTTGAACTTCAATTGTTCCAAACGGATCCTGTGAAGATATATCAAAGGAAATGGATTGTTGGAGGATGGATGAAAAGAAGTGAAATCAGGAAAGCACTGGAAGCATGGTTTGATGTGGAACGCTATGAGGCGATAGAGAAACTCACCCTACAGCAATTTTATGTTGAGGTTGAGCGGCGCATCTTGGCTTATAGAATGTTGTTGAGCCGGAACACCATACCTACCTTTAACCGATTAATGCTGGATGATTACCGCAACAAGATCCTCAGCGGTGAAATCTTTTTCAGTGGTGATACTGCCACCATTGGACATGAGCTTGCCAGAACCTATGCGGTAAACCCTACGACACGAAGTCATGCGCAATTTTATGCGAAAACCTTGTCATTAACCGAAGCCACCCCTGAACTCTCTGGGTTAAGCCAGTCTGAATTTCTGTCCGAGTATCTGAAAGAGACATCCCTTAATAATCTTTCACGCATTACTGTCGATATTCATCTGGAAGAGGCATCAACCGAAGAGATCATTGAACATCTGAAAGTGCTGATCCCCCAATGGAAGAGACAGCTAAAGATGAAGTCTCCAGCTCCAAGAGAGTATCGTTTCGGCAAAAGCACGTTCAGAAAAATTATTGATTATCGTCTTATCCCGATGATGGACCTGATCTTCTGGGGAGAAGATAACGGCATTAAAATCCCGCTTTCACTGATTTCCTCGTTGCTTCATGAGGACAGCGACAACGATCGTGATGAAGGAATGCTCAAGGCTACAGATTACCCGTTAGCAATGGCTTTTCTGACGGATACGAGCTATCTGAAATCGCTTGAAGATTACATGATGGAAAACAACCAATTGAAAGACTCCCCTGTTGAAAAGCATGTGGAGGACGACAGGAATAAGAAAAAATAAGCCAAGTAAAAAGGGTTACGTTCGCTCCGTGCGAACGTGATCGCATTCAGCATTAACCGTTATCTTTCCATTCGCTTCCCTTCGAATTTTTCAAAAAAAACTTCTTTGAACGTCCCTAAATTGTCATAAGCAAAATCGCTATCATTGTTCACGTCGAAACAACATAGAAAAAACGAAATCTCATAGAGATTACTTACAATAATAGAGGACAGACAATGAAAGAAAATATTGAAACCAGCGTAAAACGATTTATCCGCGTTCCTGATGTTTTAAATCGAGTGGGATTCAGTCGCACGACCTTATATGAGCGTATTAAGGAAGGGAACTTTCCAGACAGAGTAAAAATAGGTCCGAGGTGTGTCGCTTTTGTTGAAAGTGAGATTGATGAATGGATTGACTCGACTATTCGAAACTCACGCCAGAACGCTGCATAAAAACAGATACAAGATCTCGTGTCGAACAGATAACTGTTCGCACAGGGCATCTTATTATCCTAAACAATAATGGAGAAGAATATGAAGATAGAACTTATTACGACAAAACAGTTTATTGAACAAGCCGAATGTTATTTCAGGAACTATATGGACGGATTGCGGAGGAATGCACCAGATGATTTTTATTATTTTATCAACAATAAATACAATATGAATGACATTATGGAAAGTATCATTAAAAAAACGAGATATCATTTTTATGATGATACCGAAGAAGGCAAAAGGAATCGGATCTATGGAGAAGTAAGCCACAGTAAGGTAAAGCACCACCTTCGTCAGCTTTGGATTGTCTATAAGTGTGTATATCGCTAATACTTATACAAATATTTTGCTATTCCAATATTAAACTAAAGAGGAAATAAAAATGAATACATTTAAAAATAAAACTACTGAAATCTTTTATATTGTGTCCTTGCATATCTATGCGGAGCTTTTTAACTCAAAGAATAAAACGACCAGCAATATGATTATAACGCATGTAATGGATCATGAGTTTGTCTGTAGGCTAATCGATCTGGCGATGAGAAATGCTGAGAAGCATCTTCTGAAAAAAGCATGGAAAAAGAATGCTGCTGAAAAACTGTCTGAGGTGGATTTTAAAGAGGTTAAGCAGGCATTAGCCAAAATGCATTACACTGTTCTGGCGGAATCAATATGTTGATATGTTCTGATGTCTATTGGCCCCTTCTTGGGGTTGATAACAAATCTTATTTGTATATCTAAGGAGCAAAAAATGATTGATGAATTTCATGTGATGTATATGTATAAAAAAATCCAAGCGGAAGCCGCAACTACTGACCTCAAAACACTTGAACAGCTTTTGAAAAAGTTCAGGAGCGTTGTTAACGAACGTCGTGAAGAATACTATCAGGAAGTTGGTGAGAAAAAAGCACGTAAGTTGAAAATGAAAAGAGCACAAAGAGTGCTTGAGAAAATGGCGTGTGACGGGGTTTCGCCAGAAGATCTCATTGACTGGTAAGTGTTCTGTATAATAACGTATTTATATCAAAAACATGGAGGTGGTTATGGGATGGGAGCTTCACATAGTAAGAACGGAACATTGGTTCGATAGCGCAAGTGATCCAATCAGTAGTGAAGAATGGCTCCAGCTTGTTAATGATGATAAAGAACTATCCATAGATAACAAGAACGGTGAGTTTTTTGCTATATGGAGCGGGGATTGTGAGCATGATGAATCTTGGCTTGAGTGGAGTGATGGAAGAATTTCAACAAAACATCCTAACGAAGCTCTTTACTGTAAAATGTTGCATATAGCTGAGAAGCTACATGCTGTAGTCGTTGATGAGGATGATCATAAATATTCGCTACCAAGTGACCTGATGAATCCTTCATGGGCGAATTCATCACCAGTTGGTAAAAAACAATCTTTATGGGAAAAGTTAATTTCAAAACTAAAATAATGTTCTTATATAGTTTTCGTCGGGTCATTATCAACCACTGTTGCTTTCAAAGCATCAAGCTCTGAGATATAAGAGTCCCAAAGTTGAATACATTCTCTTGCTAATTGTAAGGCATCATATATTTTGCCATCACATAAAATAGTATATTTGCATGTCATTACTTCACCACCACCTGTTCCTGAATACCAAGTAGATGTTTGTTTTTGTTTAGCTGCGATGTGAGGTTGGCGACCAGTTCGCATTGAGCGAGTTAATTTGCAATGTTTAGAACCATTAGCTAAATCAGCGCAAATCTTCAATGCTTGGTGTTCATTGATGAATATATCCACATGACTTGCTCTGATATTCAAAGTGTTAAGGTGAATGATCCAATCTCTAATATGATAGCAATGGATGAAAAATGAAATAACATCATCATCGTAGTCTTCTTCGTTATGTCCTGAAGAAGAGAAAATACCTGAGTAGATTTTCTCCATTCGATCAAGATATCTTTTGCTTCTTTTAATCTGTTCCATTTATCGTTTCCATCATCAGTATTAGCAATTTATAAGATTGTTAATATTATATTATGAAGGTTTGGATTTAGATAGACATTTTCCTGCGCTTCTGGATTGATGGTTCGAACACTGACGAGATGCGAGATAGTTGCTCAAGACTCTGTTCAATTGAACGCTGGAACTCCATAGCGGCTTCTGTGCGTTGTTTTATGACTAAGGCTACTATTTCTTCATCACTCTTTTCTGAAATAGCCTTACGGTATAATACTCGTTCGTTAAATAAATCGAGATTACCAGTTGATCTCGCTGATGTGTTAGCTTTTGAACTGCTGATGGGATTTAACTCATCAATAAAGTATTCAATAAGAGATTCTCTCTTTTTTTCAAGTCTGCGAAGTTCGGTATGTGCAGATTTAAATTTCTGCGCCTTAACCAATGGAATATCATCGGAACGCAGTTTACGATATTCATTTCTGTATTCTTCTATCGAAATATGATTTTTTAGTTCTTTGACTGTATTTACGTATTCGATTAAATCACTGTTGTCTGTTTTTACTTTTCTCATAAGAAATACCTCGTAGATAAAATAATAGATATATTTATATTACGAGATATGATGTAAGTGTCAAATTGGCGTAGGTATAAAAATATTACTTGGATTTATACTGTTCAAAAATAAGTTCACCTGTGTCTGTATAAATTTCTATTTTACCTACTTTACCATCAGTGCCTTTTATCGAGAAACGAATTAATCTTTCATTATAATATTTTTCTAACAAGTCAGGTCGTTCACTAAAGTATCTTGATTTTGTGGCACGATCTTTCAGATAGTCACAGCTTGAACAAACCTGCTTTTTGAAATCCTTCTCAGATAAACCACTTTCTTTTATTTTTGAAGAAATAAAAGCCTTTAAAGGTCGTTCATACTCCTCTATTTCTTTCGCTTTGCGTATTTGTTCTTCTTTCTTGCGCTGTTCTTCAATACGATTAAGTCTGCCTTGTTCTTCCTGCGCGCGTATTATATCCACTTCAATTATTTTACTAATGATTGAGGCAGGAACAACACTGATACCTTCAGACCACCCCTGATAAGGATTATTGTTTTGTATATTTCGGACTGTAGCAGATATTCTGTCTATATCCAGTTCTTTATCAAAGGAAACAATACGTTGTCCGTTTTCTTTTGATATGAGCTTAGCCGTGTTTACCGGGGATTCCAGACCCTTTAATTTGAATGTGGCTACGGCACTGTTGCGACTTCTATAATATAATGCTTGTTTCTTATCGCCAATGTAGCATTCAAGGTAAGAGAAAATCTTAAACTCCTGAATGCCAAATGTTTCCTCAAGCATGGTCATCTGCTCAGCCAATATATTTAGTATATCACTCTTGGATAGTTTTTCGTGGAGCTTAATCTCAAGCGAACCGGGTAGTTTTTTCATTGTTATTTCCTTGTTGTTGTTATTTTATCAGGATACTTTCTGCATATGAGACTCTATGTCAACAGAGTTCCTCCTTGCTTCCTCGTTTTCCTTTGTTCTTTTATATACTTTTCGTGGTTTATCAACATGTATGCTGTTATTGGGATTAGGAACAGCGTTATTCTTTTTCTTCTTACTGAAAACAAATGCGTCAGTATAGATTTCTTTAACCTCAGTTTCTAATGTAAGTTTTCTTCTTTCTTCCTGTGAATGTTTCGTATAGTTTTCTGGATACTGCTCTATCTCTGCGCAAAGATTGCGAGCATTGCTCAACTGTTCTTTACGTTTCTGATCCAGTTGATGACTCATCCCTTTTGCGAAAATGTTAGAGTTGATATAGAGATGACCATGATGCTCGACGAGTATTCCTTTCTGTCTGAGTTTTTTAAAAATGTTAGACATATTACCGGAAGCGATGTTCAATGCTTTGCACAGCGATGATTGCGAAAGATTGATCAGATTTCCAAACTCCATATACTCCAAGATATAGGTTAATACACGGAATTCATTCTTGGATATGTCAAGATCAGAGAAAACTCGAAAGTTGGAAGTAAAAGCAAACACATAAGGTTGTGAAAACGAAATAGCTTTATCTTCCTCAGAAGAAATAACTGTCGTTGATTTTATTTCTTTGTTTTGTAGCAAGCGTCTTGCGATATCAATCTTTTGTTCTGTAGTTAATGATTCAAATAAGTGTAATAGGTCAGCGTCGTTTGTATTCATATTATTCTCTCTTATTATTTTTGTTATATGTATTTTAATACTATGCAAAAAAGTGAAAGTCAATAGTAGAACTATAAATAAAATAGGAAGTATATTATTATGACAATGTTATATGTTAAAAAAGCTATGTTTAAACATAGATCTTGCTATGTTTAAACATAGGAAAAAAAGTTGTGAAGCCGCGATTTTACTGGTCCGGGACTATGCTTATAATTAAATAATTAGTAAGAAGTTAAGAGAGTCCAGTTTTACTTTTGCGTTATGTTTTAGTGGTTTTTCAGGGGGTATTGTATTCCTTAATAATTACTATCAGCGAAGTGATTGTGTCGAACAATCACGAACCGCTGCTTTTATTGTGAGAGCTTAATTAAGATTTCTTTTGTTTTATTAGCGTCTACGACACGATCATTTTTTGGATAAATCCATCATTAACAGGGGCAAGCCCTGTCCAGCAAAGTGATTGTTGCCAACAATCACGAAGTGCTGCTACTAAGGATATAGTTTTCCTATGCGTTTAAGAGCAAATGCTATATGTCAGAGGTAAGATGTTATGTTCGTATGGGATCTGAATTCTAACTTGGTGGAGGGAATGATCTTTATACTGATCGCTTTATTTACCATTGATAAAATATTAATAACTTATAAGTGAACAAGAAAAATAGTTTTATACCAGTATCAGGGGCGTAGCCGTGCGCCAGCACAATGTATGTATTTTCAAAAAATAATAATTGAATGTATCAGGTAAAAATAAATATCAATAAATATAAGTAATAGTGTTCTGTAAACTGTTAATAAATCGCATAGGAAGCTTGCTAAGACGTTGGAAGCAGGAAGAAAACACATATAACCATCTTCGCCTTAAAGCTCTTATAACTGATTACAGGCAGTAATTTATATGGAAAAATTATTAATTGAAAAAACTATCATTAACAGGGTCAAGCCCTGTCCAGCAAAGTAATTGTTGGCAACAATCACGAAGTGCTGCTACTAAAGATATAGTTTTCCTATACGTTTAAGAGCAAATGCTATATGTCAGATGGGGAATGCTATGTTTAAAGATAGGATCCGAATTGAAATTTTAAAGGAAAATAGATCTGGCTATGACCGAATACACTTGTTTATTACCTCATAGTAGTAAAATCAAATACAAAATGTCATTGTCAGGGCGTAGCCGTGCGTAAGCACAGAGATAAAGATCTTTTCAAAAGAAGTTTAAAAATAATAAGTAAAAGTATGAAGAAAACACAAATATATTTGATTTTTACGCTTACGATAGAGTATTAAACAGTAATAAAATAATAAAAGGAAAATACAATGAACAATATCAAAATGATCACGCTCTTCCATCCCCATGAAAAAACACCATTTATGATCTGTATTATAAAAAAGTAGAAGATACAGAACTTGGATTGAAATTAACTCTTGAAAACGGCAACAACATTTGTGTCAATAATTATAGTCATTATCTGTTATCAGAATCTGTAAGTCGTTGTGATAAAGACAGGTTGAAAAATATTTATATTCGCTTGGTTTCAGAACTTACACAGATGAGTGAAGAAACTATAAAATCGCAAATGTTATAAAACTTTTATCAAAATGCCATAAATATTTTTGATATTATGATTAGTTGCATGGTATTAAATAAAAACAATAACAGGAAAAATATCATGCTAAAAATAAAAACAAAGATCTATATACCTACAACTTTAACAGGAAACATGGATAAACACTATATCCCTGTTTTACAGGATTTAAGAAAAGCGATATACAGCGACAGAATGTTATCAAGGCTTGCAGATAGCGGCAATATTGTTATCCATAGTTCAGTTGGGTATCCGGTTGCTAAATACAAAAACACGGGGATTAGCATAGGTATAGAACCATTGAATCCAATGATAAGACAAGATCTGACACTTGGATATATCGTGGTCATCAGAAACGGAAAAACGCCACAGGGAATTAATGGATTACTGAACAGGTCATTGCCAAAAGCGATAAGCACTTTTAAGGAGCACATCAACGAATATGAATCAGTAAAAATCAAAATGCGATAACAAACTATGATCTGGTAAAATATTTAGTCTGATAACTACAGGAGGAGGATGAGCGATGGAAGGTCAGTTAATTTTTTGTTCCGATGCAATACTACGGTTTCAGTCCAATTACGATGAAACCGCTGCCGTTCCATTGCTATCCATCCAGAACGTCATAGCCGATACCGATCCGTTCTTTCTTCTCCGTTTCTTCCACCATACCGTTCTGATTGAAGAAGGAACAACGCTGGCAAGTATCTTTCTGGCAATAGAACCGTGGAAGGCTTTGTTAGCGGCTTATCTGGACAGAGATGTTGGTGCTTATATAGATGAGGTAAGAAAACCGTCCGGGCCAACGACATGGGATATTGAATGGATTGGGATTGATCGTCGTAGCATGGTTTACCGTGCTTATAAACGTCAGGAGATGCAGGATGATGAGGACGTTTCTGACTATTTTAACCGCGAACGCGTTCTGACCGATGAATTTGAGATTGAAAGTGGCTGTGAGGCTTCTGGCTTCATTAAAGGTGATAAAGAACGCTGGAGCATCAGTGGTGATGTTCACGAGATAAAGAATCTGCCTGTAATCCTCTATAGCAAACAGACATTGATGACTTCACCGAAAGACGGTTTGCTTAAGAAAAACGTATCGGGTGTGAAGAGTTCCAAGCACAGTTGCTTCGTTTATGGCGATACCTCGTTTTCATTTAGAGAGGTTATGGAAGCCATCTTCATTAGCGGGCTGTTCTTCTATGCGCCAAGAGACGCCGCCAGTAGTCTTGATGAGCTGAAAGCGAGTGTGGCTGAACTGGAAGAAGAACGCGCTGAAAATCCAAATGCGGAGTCGACTGGCAATGAAACAGAGGAAGAACCTACCATCGTCGTAGCCGAAGGTGCATTTGATTCGCTCGCAGCTCACATGGAGTCTGAAAAAGCGGAGTGGCAATACATTAAGAAGTTGTGCCAGCAAGAAGGTGAGCTGCCCATACGTATTGGCAACATCAAAATGGCTGAGCCACCAGAGTTTCATTTTTAGTTTAAAAGCAATAATCTACCACTTAATGATTACGAAACTATAAGTCGAAGGATGATTCACATGCCGCATAAAAAAGTAGCGCTACAGCTTATTGAGGAAACGCTTAAAGAACTTGAGTCCCCAAAAGGCTCTTTGTTATCGGCTATACAAAAGCTCCAAAGGACCGCAGATATCATTAATGATGAAGATACAAAAATATGGTGTGCTATTCAGTTGGGTGACGATAAATACACAACACCACTTAAATTATTTTTAAAATTCTTAATCGATAACAAAAATACAACTACGAAGACTTATGAGGAAAAATTAAGCAAACATATAAAAGTGTTATCTGATACAGGAATTAAGTCTGGAGTTCACTATTCTAACGAAGAACTTACGTTAAAAAGTAATGAAAGTGGTGGTGGATATAATAATATCGGGTTTATTGAAGAGAAATATGCAGATCTTGTAAGAAAAAAAGAAGGTAATGATGGGACATACTATAAAAATAACTTAAACCAACATATTAATCATGTGAGAAAAAAAGCACATGAGTTAGCATCACAAATATTTAATCAACTAAAATTCTCAGGCACTGTCAGTAACTGTTTTGATATACTAAAAAATGCTGTCGATGATAAACTATTAGATCTAAATCCAGTGATCGCAGAACAGCTAATGTTGGCATTTAAAGCCATCTCTTCTGATAAAGAAGAAGAATGGTCTCAAGCTTTAACTACATGCCGTCGACTTCTGGAGGGATTGGCTGATGAACTTTACCCTGCATCAAAGGAGAAATTTAATGGTCGGGCCGTTGGGCAAGGTCAATATGTAAATCGCTTGTGGGCATTTATGGATGGGGCTATTCAATCCGAAAGTAATAAAGACCTTGCCAAAGCTCATATAGATTTTCTTGGATCATGGTTGGATAAAGTTAACAAGTTAACAAATAAAGGTGTTCATGCCGAGTTAAATCGGATTGAAGCTGTAAAGTCAGTATTTCATACGTATTTAGTTGTGGCAGATTTGCTTGAGTATATGTCAAATACTAAGATCACTGTCTCTAAGCCTGATATCAATAAAGCTACTTTAGATGAACTGGAGGCGTTGTTAAATATAAATAGAGCAATCGCTAAAGAAATTGTTAAAGCACGAGTTCGTGAAGGAAAGCTTGATCTGGATATTTTAAAAAATATAAAAGGTATAGGTGCCAAGACACTTAGTAATATACAAGAAGTGTTTGTTTTGTAATTTATTTAGCATTTGATTGATATAATATTATGAAATAAAGTCGGGAGTTCATACGTAGCAACTCCCGATTTTACGATGATACGTTGTATTATCAATCCATCAAACCGCGTGAAGTCTTACTTGCAGTATGACGAAAATCATAACGTTCCACAACATCACCTTTAAACCAGATATCCAGTGATTTAATGTGTGCCGTGCTGCTATTGGTCAATAGAGCAAGGCCCGGTATGTAGTTAGATAGTTGGCTTTCTCCCGTCATACTTGAGTAGTTCCACATCTCCTGCCCATCATTCGTAGCGCGTGTCTGAGGCTCTCCAAAGGCAGCAAGAATTTCTTGTTGGGTAGTTTTTCCCCTGACGATTTTTAATTTAACCGTTTGATGATTTTCATCAGTTAGGGATTTATTACCATGAACCGTACAGCCACCAAGTGGTAATATGATAAAAATAGCAAGTAATAATTTTTTCATTTTTGTTCCATAAATAAATGAAAGGTGAGACTCAGAAAACATACTTTTTAAATACCAGCATCCATCGCTCACAAAGTTCGTGATTTGAAGTGCTTTTATTTTTCAAGGGAACATTAACTTTCCACATGGGATTTTTAATATCATCGGTTAAAATATTTAGGCCAGAACGTTTATTAGCTGAAAGTTGTTCTCTCCAGTTAGCAATAGCCGCATTATTCATACCTCGTAATGTTCCATTGCCGTAAAACTTACCACCCTCTGAAAACGTATAATTTATTTCCCGGATTTCATCAAAAGTATATGTGCTGTCTTTATCTTTATTGAAAATACGGACAGTATGTTTTTGAGTATCAATAACAATACCTGTCTGTTGGCATTGATACGAAAGAATGTCGCCGTCCAGAACTTCCGTAAAGCTGTTGTAGTGCTTTTTCTTCTGTATATCTGCTACGGTCATGATAATGACGAAGAGCACCACTAAAAATACGATACCTGTTGCTTCCACTCTTACTTCCTCCATGTAAATGAGTTAAAGAGACTGAACCCGCTCACAGAGGTTTGCTTCGTTTTATACGTCCTACAGCACCAAACTCATGGCGTCGGTCTCGGCGTTGCAAGGCTATCAGAACTTGAAATTATGATCGATATAAAAGATCGATAATTGGTTATTGATAGATTATAACGATTGAAAGTGCGATATCGATCGGTGATTAATTGTTATTATCGATCGAATATAAAATTATGATAGCTGAAAACTATCATAAGATTGTTTTTGATCGTTTTAAACGATATGACGAGACGCTAAAAGAATTGAATCCTATCAATTGGTTAAGCGGTGGTTTTGCCATGTGATAACAGCCGGATCCCGCAACAACTCTAGCCCTGACCGGATTAGGTCAAAAAACATACGCAATTTTGATTATCAGGATGGATAAGCAGATGAAGAAGATTTTACTCGTTGTAGGCGCAACTCTGGCACTGGCGGGATGTGGTGAGAAAGGTGAGTTTGAGAAAGCGATTAATGCCAAGATTGGGCAAGACAAATATTGCTTCTCGTTGGATAACAATAACACCAGCTTCCCCATCCGTCTTGCCAAGCCACGACTTGATTCGACTGGCACAGGGACGAATTCAGTGATCCTCGATGGCTTTGTTGAGCAGGGCCTGATGGTTTTTGAACAGGGCTATGACTCGAATGTATTAGGGATAACTGAGGAAGGCAAAAAAGCCAAAGTCTGGAGCACAGCAGACGGTGCCTGTGTTGGTCGTCGGGCTGTTGACGAGATTAAGGAATGGACTGAGCCGGGAAACGGTAATCAGAAAGTAGTTCGCGTGACCTATACGTGGAAGCTGGTTGACGTTCCGGGCTGGATTGACAAAAAAGCCTTCGCCAGCGTTAAAGGAATGAATGAACCTGCTGATGGTGCCATGAATCTTGTTAAAACCAGTAATGGTTGGAAAGCCAATTAAGGACGCCATCATGGAAAACAATACCATCAAATGCCCGTTTTGCTTGAAAGAGAGTCAGCGTGGGGTTCACGTCTGTACAGGCTGTTTAGCGACGGTGTTATATGGCACTTATCCCGGCTGGTATGCTTTCGTGATCATCCTGTTGTCTTTTGGCATGTCTTTTCTCATTGGCATCTCTACAGGTATGGCTGGAGCTACTATCAGTTTGCCAGTAATCACTGCTGTTGGGTTTGTCGCAGGTAAAGCAATTTTCTCTGATAATGTTGTGTTCAGGAGAAGGATGTAATTTTTAAGGGGCTGGACATTTTATTGACCAGCCCCAGAATTTTAAACATCAGGCACTGAAGATAGGAGTGCTATTATTTCCTTAATGGTAGTATCAAGTTGTTCTATGAAATGCCTTTTTAGCATAGTCAGATGGGGTATTTCTTGCGAGATTATATTTTGTAACTCAATCCAAAACGCCTCTTCAACTTTCAAGTAATTATATGCTCTCAGACCATTGAGAGTATCTCTCGAAGTATAACGTTCCTCTATAATGTGATTAAAGTAAGATGTTATGTGATTACTTGATTGCAATAAGACCTTCATTAAGTCTTCAGCATTTAATTTATTGAAAAATGGCTCAAATTGATTTTCAGTATATAAAATATTGATCAGCTCATCCTTGTTTCCTTGCGAAAGATATGTAAATATTTCATTTGCTCTGATGATTTCTGCTTGGTGCTTTAATTTGTCAGAGATAGATTTGCGTTCAGACCTGAGTAAATTAAATAGTTTTCTAAAGTCTTCATCTGAATCATTGTAGTAGCTATAGCCAGTATTGTTTCCAAATACTATATCTTCATTAGAGCGATTGTCCAAAATAGCCCAGCCGTCTTTATAGGTTTTAATGTATTCATAAACTGTATTGTTTATTTCATCGATTCCCTTACTAATTAGAGCATTTTTTGAGAAGTAAATGATTAAGGCTAATTTATGTAAGTAAACTTGATGCTCTTCCTCCTGAAGAGAGTCGAACTCCAAAACTAGCTGATTGGTAAGAGAAATAAACTGTTCTTCATTCAGTGTGCTAAAATTCCATAATTTGAACCAGAGGGGATGTTCATTGTTTTTTTGTCGTTTAAAATAAACAAGCTCATCAGTTGCTGACTTTAAATTACTTGCATCACCCTTGAACAAAATATCAGCCCATAGATCACCTACATACAAATTTCTGTAGCTAATGTCATATTTATAAAATACATTATTAGAACCATCGCTATTGGTTTTTTTATTTTTGAATGGTTCATTTTTTCTTAATTCATCCTCGCTTAACTCACCACTTTTAATTTCTAATGATAAGGCAAAGAAAACGCGTATTAAAAGCGATGAATACTCGTCATTTTTAAGTTGTTCTTCATCGATATAATTTGCAATGTATCCAAAATCTAAAATACTTTGCTTAATTTTTCTGAGATTTGTATCATCTGAGCGTATATAGATATTTTTAATGACATCCCTATGTCTCTTTAATGGCTCACATTCTGATTCATTGAGGAAGCTATCCAAAACATTATCAATATTATGTTTTATTTGGAATGTTTTACCTATAACTTTTTCTTTAAATTTTGAATAAACACCCTTAGTTTTATCCTCGGATGATTTATCCTTTTCATGTAGGATTTTTTCATTAGCTATGAGAATGACTTTAACCTTTGAAATTTCTACAAGATAATTAACATACCCAAGAATTTCTTTTAACGGGATATCAGTGCGCTCAAGATCATCTAACGCGATAATTATTTGTCCGGTATCCGTATTAGTGGAGAATATTTCGCTGAATTTTATTTTATCTAAACTTGCATTAATATCTACATCTGATTTGCTATCACCGTTTATATCTATCTTACAACCAAGCTTTAATGCTCCCTTTAGAATATTACCTGCTAACTTGGTATATCGGTGGCCTAATAGTGGATGTAATGATTGGAAAATCATTTCATCAATGCTGGATGTGGTTTTAAAACCGAACAAACTTATTTTTATTATTTTATTTCCAGACTGATTATCAATGGCGTTTTTATTATATTCCTTTATGAAACTTTCTATAAAATGGGTTTTTCCCGCTCCCCATCCACCAGTAATCATGAAAGCATATTCTGGAGTGTTTGTATTTAAATAATAATTTAAATTATCAATTATATGATTATTAAGATCCATTTTTAACAAACCATTAGATGTAGAGTGATTTTACATTCTATATCAAAAGTATTTGGTTGTCATTTGCTCTTAGTGATATTAGAGACTGATGGTTTGAGTTTTAGAAATTTTACCCCCTTCATTAGTTCGGGAGGTAATGAAGGTGATGCCCCATTATCGTAATCACTAACGGATTTAACGCTATTAATACGACTTGGGAAACGCCTTATCTCATCCGGTGTTGGCTTGCAATCATCTTGGTTAAACTTAGTTCGTTTCTCATATTCAGCACGTGGAACAGGGTGACCTAATACTTCGTCAAAGACATAGTTTTCAGCAATACGCTTGTCATGATCAGCATCAATGGTATCGGGTTTCCTTCTCGCCCATACAAATCTCTCTTTCAAGAAGTCCACGATGAGCAGTGTAAAACGTTTAAACAAACCGTTCTGGCGGGGCTTAGTCTGCTTTCTGATATGTATAGGAGCACGGTTCATCGCTCTGGTGTTTTGAAGAGATGGGGTTTTCATTTTAGTGGATGCAGTTGGTTCAGGCGCAACCAGAACAGGGGATTTCTTCCCTGAAACATTTACTTTACTGATCTTATTGGGATCACGGTAAGATTTTGCTGCTGGTCTTCTGCTTATGGCTGGTGTCGCAATAACCGGTTGCTGTTTAGTTGTAGCTGGGAAGTCAGGGAGAACGATCTCTTCCGGTTCAGGAAGCTGGTAAACAGAGTAAGAGCGAACATCAACCACGATCTCCAGTGGTAGCTCACTGAATGTGGCGTACACCTTCTTTGCCTCTTCAATTTGCTGATCGCGCTGAGCTTGTTCAGCAGCTCGTTGTTCCTGAGACTCGGTGTTTTTCCATTTAGCACGATGAACACGCTGCATTGCCGGGCGGTTTGTTTCCGTTGCTTTGGCAAGCCAGAATGCTTTCTCTTCAGCGCTGAATGCTTCTTCTGCCTGAGCAAGGGCATCAGCACATTGAGTTCTGAGAGAACGGTGATCGATACGTTCTTCACTGCCTGCGGCTTCAAGGTAGCTGTTTGACATGGTGGCCCACGACTCACGCCATTGGCGCATTATCTTCTTATCATTCCAGCTTCTGTCTTTTTTACCGAAGCCTTCGGGACCGATAGTTTTCAGGGTTAACATGACGTGAGCGTGTGGATTCTTACTGTCCAAGTCATGGAATGCGATATCAGCAATCATTCCTTTATCGACAAAGTTTTTCTGGCAGTATTCGGCAACTAATCTTTTCTTGTCATCATTGCTGAGTTCTACGGGAATAGCGACATCAAAATAACGAGATGTTTGACCATTTTGTTGACGCTCGACTCTTTCAACTTCATTCCAGAGTGTTGAGGAGCTTTCAACAATATGAGCAGGTGCGGAAACAGGTGCTAATATAATATGACCATGAAGATCTGTTCTGTGGCTGAAATCAAATGTTTCGCCAATGCGATCATCTGTAATACGTGTACGGGCATGGTAGGCAGCTTTCGCAACGGAAGTCATGCCCTCGCTTCGTTTCACAATTTTAAAATCCAGATGAAAAATCGCCATTAAAAATATAACCTCAAATAAATGTGCTGCAGTTAGTTTTTCGTAAGAAAAACTTTGGTGTTGACGTTGACCTTGGTTTTGCTTTTAGCCTGCGGCAGCAACCGTCGGTAGACCCCACACACTGCGTAGCAGTGTATAGGTGGGCATTGTCTTTAAGAAAATAAGCCAATGTAAAATGCCCCTCTTATTAATTAATACGAAATATATGTATGGTTGTAAAATAATACGCCGGGTTAAGCGGCGCAAACTGGATTAAAGGTGTAGGTTTCACGTCTGCAGGACAAAAAGAGTAAAGAAAAGGCCCGTAAGGGCAAAAGAAGTATTAATTATTCCCGCCGTAAGGCGGGATAGCTAAATTTCATGGAAAAAACCAATAATACACAGAGTGTGATGTGTTGCACAATTCACAGGTTGAGATTGGAAAATAGAGTTGAAAATCAACAGGTGAAAATAAAATCACGAATGCGCAAAAATAAGTAACGCGGAGAGTGTCAGATGTTTTTAGTTAGTAATTACTATCGTATGTGTTGCATTATTTTGTTTATGGATGCTCCTATTTTATTTTCTCTGACAAAACCGTGTAAATTTGACGTTATTCATCTTTGTGATAATTAAATACGTATAAACAACAAGAGGTGATAACTATGGATGATAATATAAAAAAACCAAGAACAGAAAAAACATTAAAACAAAAGGTGGCATTTGCTCAGCTTGAACTTAACCGCCTTAAGTCTCTGGAAAAATCAGAGCGAAAGAAAGTTGAAACAAGACTCAAGATTATACTTGGTGCGGAAGTGGCTAAAGCTATGCATTGCGATATCGAACAGGTGGATAAAGAACTTGTTATGGGGATTTTGCTTTCAGCATCTGACCTGAATGATATTGAAAAAATAACATATATAAAAGCAGGCAGGAAGTTTCTTGCTCAAATGGATGGAAGACAAAAATAAAAATATTTAAATTTATTTTGATTCAGGTATTGATATCTAATTATTATCTGTTATCTATATAAAAGAACAGAACGCAGGATAATCCTTTATTAATATTTTTCCTTTTCAATCAAGCGTTCTGTTCGACCAGTAATCTGTTAATTTTTATCTTTATGTAGTGAACGTCATTATTACTTTTTTATCAGATATGATGAATATCCCATGAGGAAGTAATAATGACAGTAGTAGTGATAACAAATGTTGTTTTTAAATCTCCCGGAAGGCAAAGAGAAATCTTTGCCTTTTTTAATTCATCCGTCTGTCAGATAGAGTTAAATATATCTTGCTATTTCTATTGCCAGATAGGAGAGAAGCGTTATAACAGGAGGTATCATTAAAACAAAAAAAGGAGATAATAATGGTTTTATTAAATAACAAAAGAAAAAGCAAGAAGGGTTTCTCACTACTCGAGCTATTACTTGTTTTAGGCATTATTGCTGCATTAGTGGTAGCGGCTTTTATCGTGTATCCCAAGGTTCAGGCTTCACAAAGAGCACAGGCAGAATCCAATAACATTGCCACCATACAGGCAGGTGTTAAAGCCTTATACACATCGGCATCAAGCTTTACTGGACTGACAAATACTGTGGCTGTTCAGGCAAAAATCTTCCCTGACAATATGTTAAGTGGTACAGGCAATGCGGCTAAACCGATTAATGCTTTCAAAGGTAATGTGACGCTGGCTGCGGCAGCAACTGGCCCGTCATCAGCGGCTGGTTCTTCTTTCACTATCACCTACGATAATGTGCCTGCAGCGGAATGCGTGAAAATAACCACTGCGGCGGCAGGCAACTTTTATACCGCTAAAGTGGGTTCAAAAGTTGTGAAGGCTTCGGATGGAACACTCGATGTGGCAGCTACGGCAGCGGCCTGTAATAACGCCACAAGTAATACATTAGTTTTCACGTCTATTTGATGAAGAGGGCGCAGGCCCTTTTCTTTCTTATTGCTAAAACAGGGAGATAATTATGATAAAGAAAAAAGGATTCACCTTACTGGAAGTCAGTATTGTGTTAGGTATTGGAACGCTTATTGCTTTTATGAAATTTCAGGATATGAGAAACAATCAGGAAGCGGTATTGGCTGATAATGTCGGGACACAGATTAAACAGCTTGGAGAAGCGGTTAACCGCTATATCAGTATACGCTATGACAAGATATCCACACTGTCATCATCCAGCAACCAAAGTAGCGATCCGGGGCCAAGAACCTGTTCGGCTGCTGGTTGTGAAATCACTTACCAGACGTTAATTAATGAAGGTCTGTTGCCTGTAGGCTATACAGGAACTAACGCGCAAAAAGCATCCTACAAGATTGTGTTAAAACGTTCAGGAACAGCGCCGGATTACGTCATTAATGGCCTTATAACAACCGCCAGCCCGTGGGAAGAAGGCGGTCGTATTCGTTATGACCTGTTAGGTAAAGCGGTTCAGGCGGCAGGTGTTGATGGCGGGATGAGCAGAAACACCAAGATAGCGTCCGGTTATGGTGGTCAGTGGAGTGAGAACTCTAACAGCTACAGTAATATCACGGGTGGTGGATTACTGGCTTACCGCGTGGGGTATAACTCTTCAATGTATTCTGTTTATCTGCGTCGTGATGGAACGTTGCCGATGACGGGTGATCTGAATCTTGGTGGTAATAGCATCAAAAATATCAAAGATATGACGGCATCAGGGACAACAACAACCGGCGCACTTAAGACAACGGGTAATGCGTCTGTTGCATCAGATTTGGCTGTGGGGGGAACCTCTACCCTTAATGGTCCTGTAAATATCAACAATAACCTGAAGGTAAAATCTGATACCTATCTGAACACGCTATCAACAACAGGTCTGGCGAAGTTTGGTAGCCGTATTGCGACGAACGGACTTAATCCAAACGATCTGCCTGCGGGCTGGGCTGGCGGTGTTCGCACCTATGATTTGTATGCGTCAGGGACTGTTGGTGTAGGAACAGGTAAAACAGTTAAAGCTTATATGAACAATGCGGGTAATATTTACGCGTCAGGTAATCTTACCGCCGGAACGATAATATCTAACGGGACAATTGAATCAACAGGCAGGATCAAAGCGGGTGAATATCTCCACCTGAATGGTCAGGCAATATTAAATGCAAAATGTACGCCTAATGGTCTGGTGGGACGAGATAGTACAGGTAGAGTGTTATCGTGTGTTAATGGTAAATGGCAGACAGCAAGTGGTGATGGTCTGAAAGGTATTTTTATAACAATAACTGATCAAGTATCTGGATATAAGTGTGTAATACCGAATAGTGACACTGGGACATGTGCCTGTCCGGGGTCAACGTATAGTCCTCAGTTTGGCTATATATCTGGAACCCTTATTGCAGAGTATAAGTAAGCGTACAGCGAGGGCCGTATTGACGGGGATGTGTTATTCAGCTGGCAGTGCTATGCGCCACGGAAGCAGTTCGCTGACCCGGTTGACCGGCCAGTCTGCTATGACGCCAAGCACATGGCG
>Ga0233370_1000028_pt1 | contig 18526 bp, 23 predicted proteins | sample ElkDunMinimDraft_2_FD_180686 | JGI IMG/M metagenome (GOLD analysis project Ga0233370, IMG submission 180686) | Fecal eukaryotic communites from dung pellets of Tule Elk in California, USA - Elk Dung D2 | ecosystem: Host-associated > Mammals > Digestive system > Large intestine > Fecal | place...
AACAATGGATACAAAATGAGGTCGAAAATTGGCAGCCAAAATTTACAGAACATGTATGAGGAAAACAAGTGCCCGAAGTAGTTTTGTATCAGTTAAACAATGAATTAAGAATTTATGCCTTGCGTTCTTATAAAAATAACAGATTAATAGTGTCTGTTCTGCAAGGAGACAAACTATTTGATGGCTACAAAGGTGGGTAACGAAAATACTAGCGGCCTTTGCAAGATACAGTCTTATTGGTGACAATAAGAAATTGCAGTATTCACAAAAGAGCAATGTGAGAACTCTTCAGTTTAACCTTGTACTGAGAACAAGGAACAAGCCGTGGTGATGGAACTGGTAGACATGCAGGACTTGAAAACAAAAATTTGAGTGCACCAGGGGAAACTCTGGATGTAGAACCCTCCTAAACGGGGAAGGCTAAGTAGATTAAGAGCTACAAGATAATTTCGTTCTAATGGTGCTCGCATTAGGACTTAATCTATATGCTAACCGCCGTGCCAATGTTATATAAGATATACCGCAGATGTACTGCTGCTTAATGAACTATATACAGGGATATATTCTTATTAGACAGTGCGTAGAGACTTTACAGAGGGAACCTAAGTTGAAATGTAATATAATTATACATCTTTACAAATTGAGAACACAATTAAGAAAGATGTAGGAAGGTTGATAGTTCTAAAAGACGCATAATAATTATATTACAACTTGCAAGATTTCAATATGGTTTAGAGCAAGTCCAGACCACAAACACAGATAAAAAATTAGGACGTAAAAACGGAGTCCGATGAAATAATTCGGTATTTGATAGTCCGTACTTCGGTTATTTGTGGTAGCGAAAGCTATAGTGGTAAGAAAATCCTGTGGCCCGAAGGGGCTGTACGGGTTCGATTCCCGTCCGCGGTACAAATAATTTAACAGTATGCAAGTGTTTTGACGAAAACATAGAGCTCGCTTAGGCGTTCGTGAAATGTGATGTAAGTAAAGACATCTAAACTGGTATAAATTAGGTGTTAAAGTATCGTACCTAGGGTACTGTTAATTATTAAAAAAATAACATTAATGTATTGTCAAAAAGAGAAGCGATGATGGCAATACAAAAGTAGAGACGATGACTGTCCCAAGCGCTGAGGGCTTTCCAGTAATAGCCAAGACAGAAAATGATTAGCTATCATTTTTGTCATTGGAGAAGAATAACTCCTACAAAATGTTATTTAATATTCCTACGAGTGTATGGTCAAAGCACACTGAGCGTGACGCGAGGGGGTCTGAGGTTCGAATCCCAGGTAGGAATCTAAAATCACTACAATGAAAAGTAGAGGTGCAACTCCTCGGTGCTTTAGTAGAGTACCTAAAAGGTAAGAAAGATGCCTAGTGATATTAATAACCATCCTGCGATGATGTAAACAACCTCAACCTCACATGTAAGGTATTAAGAAATCGAGGAGAGAATAATTCGTATGATAGTTTTTACCTCTACTCTCAGAGATGTAGGTTTGGTTGGTCGCGTTACCGTAAATGCGATATTTTTAATATGTCCGTAACGATTGTCCCTGGATTTAGAGCCAGGCTTAGGCTGTGCACAACTTCGGACATCAATTTTATTTACCTCCTGCAGCATATAGAATACTGTGGGAGGTTTTATTGTAAATTCACGCAAATGACACATATACTTACAGATGAATGGTTAGTCTCTTATGAGTCTGATCATTTCGCCAGTTTTTCTGAATTGTCTGACGAAGAAAAAAGAATTCAGCATCTTATTGATGATGTACGTCTTCCACATAGACAAATGTATCGGATTTATCAAAAAGATAAAAACACAATTATTGCTATAAAAGACTCAGAATGGAAATTTATAAGGAATAGATTTTTCATTAAAACTACATTCGAGACACTTGCTACAATAACTCCAACAAGAGTTTATTCAACTAAAGTGCATTCTGCGGCACATGTTGTTTGTAAACATTTGGGGTTTGAACCTAATATTCGTATAAATAAAGTTCTTCTTCGTCAAATTGTTAAAAAAGGAAAATCTGCATATAATGATTACTTAATCAAACATGAAGAAGAAATTTATTGTCATAGATATGGATGTAGTTGGGATGATATTGTAACATATTCTGATGATCCAAAACTTTTTCTTGAAAAAGCAAAATTACCTGAAAACGATGAACTTCGTGATCTTCTTTATCAGGCAAGAAAGTTGAACAGAATCGTTAAAACATCATGGAGTCCGAGAAGAATTCATGATGAACACATGAAGTGGACAGAAGAGATTCATCAACTTAAAACTCGAAATTGTTCTGAAGAATCAATTTGGGAAAAGAATGTTGAACTCCCAAAAGGAGTAACACTTCTTAACTCTGAAAAAGCAATTGCAAATGAAGGTTCTAGTATGCATCATTGCATTTACACTAATTATCGTAACGCTTTGAAGAGACAACAAATGGTTGCATTTCACGTTGTAAATGAAGATGGAGATTTCACTTGTTCGTTTCGTATTTGTAAAGATGATATCGTATTTGATCAAGCTTATAAAGCATGGAATAAAAGATTAACAGATTCTGAAATGCAATTTGCAAAATCTTTGGAAAAATATGTTGCAGAATTAGTTTCTTTAAATACAATTAAACAGGAACAATCCGAAAGTCAATTACTTGATTTAAATGATTTCGATTTGTTTTAGGTAAGGTGAAATGATATATCCTGCCCGTCAGAGGTTGAAGTACGTGATGCTTCTGGTAACTTGAAATGTGTTACTACCTCGGAGTTTTATATTGATGTACATTTCCACAATCTACTCGAAGTGAGCATTTTATTGTCAGCGAAGAGAGTCAATGCAATGCTGTAAGCGATAAATAATACTAAAGAAGCCATTATTAAATAATTAAATTTATGCCTGTTGCGTTCTTTAAAAAAGTAAAAGCCGTGTATTAGTTGAAAAACGACGGATGTAATAAATTTATAGAAATAATTATACGTTTATACTTTTATCAGGATAATTATTTCGTGTTTAATATTGTTTAATCCTCAATAAATTCTCCCATCGTCCAATGGTTAGGGCACACGGCTTATATCCATGTTATCCAAGTTCGAATCTTGGTGGGAGGACAATGTGCCAATATATTTGGTTTTATGAAAAATATTTCTTACCTTTGTATATAATTTAAATGTTTTTACTATGGAAAAGAAATATTGTATAGTATGTGGAACTGAATTAACTGGTTCAAAAAGACGATTTTGTTCTAATAATTGTAAACAAAAGTATCATTATGATCAAACAAAATCTAATCCCAATAGTCATTAAAAACTTACTTCGATAAATTAGTTTAGTGGTCAAACAAAAATTAGTCCAATTTTCAACAGCGGTTCGAATCCGCTATTTATTAACATTTGAGTTTTTAAATTTTCTTTGGGGAATAATTGGTCCTCCTCATCATTGGGATGGGGAGGTTTGTTGTAAATAAAAGGGTAGTCAAGAATAAGTTACTTCGTAACTCATAGGTTAGAGTGTTTGTCTTTTAAACAAAATGTAGCTGGTTCGATTCCAGTCGATAATAAATACTTATTCAACTTTCTCCCTTTAATCATATAAATAGCAGTCAGTTTAGAGTTTCATCGTTATGTGGGTTCGACTCCCATTTCCTCGTCCATAATTTAGGGGAATAGCCGAATGGTATAGGCACAAAACTGTTAATTTTGCAACAATATGTTATACTCTAAACGTTTTCTCTATTTTTTCTTTTAACATTTAAAAAGCCAATAACATGGTAAAAATGAGAGACAGAAATTCGCAGTTAAGATCTGCACTTGGAGCAATGGCTCCAGTAGAAAGAATTATTGAAGCAAATTCAATTCCTGTAGAAAATACAGTTAATAGGCAGGGTCATGCTGCATATAGCATTGATGACGAACTTCGTCTTATTGCAATGTTGAACACGCTTAAACTTGAACCTCAGTACTATCGTTCAGAGAATCAGACAATGAGAGAATTGCGTGATCTTATTGAAAGAATCGGACTTAAAGATCCATATTTCGTATGTCAGGCAATTAAGTATTCTCGTTGTATGAGAGATGGTATGAGATCAATCAATCATCTTGCAGCTGCACTTGTAGCGCCATTTATCTCAGGTAAGGACTATGCAAAAAGATTTTATGGTCCATACAATAAGAAAACTAAAGAGGGTGGATGTATCTTTAGACCAGATGACATGTCTGAGATTAAAGATGTATATGATGCTTTGAATAAAGCAACTCTTTCAAATGCAATGAAGAAGGGATTTGCTAAAGCAATTGAAGCTCTTGATACTTATCAGCTTGGTAAATATAAGAGTTCTGTAATTGATATTGCAAATCTTGTACATCCAAATTCATCACTTTCTAAAGCAGTTATTACTGTTGACGGAAAACAGATGAAAGCTCTTGATGCAATTATGCAGGGTATCACTGTTTCAGCTGATACTTGGGAAGTTGCAAATTCAGAAGCTGGACAGATTGTTGCCAAAGCAGTAAAAGAAGGTAAACTTGATAAAGTAGAAGCTGAGAAAGTTCTTGCTGAAGCAAAGAATGATAACTGGGAAACTCTTTTAACAGAGGGAAAACTTGGTATTCTTGCAGCACTTCGCAATATCAGAAACATGATGAAGAATCCTCGTCCAGAGGTAATTACTGCATTATGTAATTTACTTTCTAATCCTGATGCTATTAGAAAGGGTATGATCATGCCATATCAGATGGATCTTGCATATGAGGTTCTTGAGCAGGAATTCTATAACAGCCCTCATAAGAAAGTTGTGCAAACAGCTCTTGAAAGAGGACTTGAGCTTGCAATTCCAAATCTTACAAGCGCTCTTCCTGGTAAGACTCTTGTAATGATTGATTGTTCTGGATCAATGCACACTGGTTGTTATCAGGGTAATACAAGAATTCGTTCTACTGTTTGTAAGAAAGCAGGATTGCTTGCAGCAATTGTAGCAAAAGCTACAAATGCAGATGTAATCAGATTCGGTTCATCAGCAAGTTATACTAACTATGATGCATCTGAGAGTGTATTTACACTTGGAGAGAAATTCTCATATGCAAACATGGGAGGTACAAATATCGCTTCAGCATTTGAATGTGCAAGACGTGCTGGTAAAGCATATGATCGTATTATTTTGCTTTCAGACTATGAAGCAAATAGCGGTTGTACTCGTAGAGCATATCAGAATTACATTCATGATGTTTGTTCTCCTTATATCTATGCAGTAGATCTTGCTGCATATGGTACTGCACCTTTGAAAAACAATGATAAGGTAAACTATTATTACGGATACGGATATAAACTCTTTGATGACATTGCAGCATCTGAGTTTAATCCTAATGCACACATAGATGCTGTCCGTAAGGTAGTAATCTAATAAATAAGTCAAAAGTCAGTGGTCGGTTACTTCGTAATAGTGTTTGGTTCTAATAAAAAATAACCGACCACATTTTTCTTTGACATAAAATAGCGGAATAGCTCAGTGGTTAGAGCGCTTTTAAGAAAACACTTTTGGGATTTTCTCCATAAGGTAGTCATCTAAAAGTTACTTCGAATGCATCAGGAGCAAGAGGTCAATGGTTCGAATCCATTTCCCGCTACAAATCCAATAGTCACAGATAAGTTACTTCGTATTAATTAGCTCAGTTGGTAGAGCACAAACTAAAAAAGATTTGTACTTTTAAATAATTTATATTATATTTGTATGTAAATTATAATATAATATGAGGTCAAAGAAAAATATCATTTCAAAAGAAAAAGCTGAAGAAATTGTAAAAAGGGTTTACAATGTAGCTGATTTTTGTAGAGCAGTTGGATGACAACCAAGAGGCGCAAATTACCAAGTGTTTTACAAATACGTTAAAGAGTATAATTTAGATACAAGTCATTTTACAGGACGAAAAACCAATCTTGGAAATAAAAACAAAGTTGGCATTACACCTGGAGAATTTTTTAAAAAAGATAAATTAATTAAAAGTTCAGATTTAATAAAGAAAATTCTTTCATCAAAATTAAAAGAATATAAGTGCGAAAATTGCGGATTAACAACATGACAAGATAAAGAAATTCGTTTACATGTACATCATATTGACGGTGATCATTTAAATAACGAATTGGATAATCTTCAATTGTTATGTCCAAATTGTCATTCTCAAACTGATAATTTTGCTGGAAGAAAAAATAAAAAAGGAGAATGTACTCACGTGTATGGACGCCCTCGTAAACACAAATGTAATGTTTGTGGAAAAGCTTTACATCGTCCTCCTAAAACAGGTATGTGTGCAGAATGTTTAAGAAAATCTTACAAAAATAAATAAAATAGGATTGCTCTCATAGCTCTAATTGGCAGAGCAGGCGGCTTTTAACCGTCGGGTTGCAAGTTCGAATCTTGCTGGGAGCACTAAAAATTAAATCTTATGAACTACAAAATTGGCGACAAAGTAAAAGTTAAGTCAATATCAAATATTGGCAAATTAATTGATGACAAAGGTTATGTTGGTAATCTTCCATTTGGTCATACAATGAATTGTACTTGTGGAATGGAGTTGACTATTGACCAAATAGACACTTTCAAAGAAGTATATAGAATGAAAGAATTTCCTTGGAGATTTTATAATGACGAAATGATTGAATGTAAAGTGGAGGAATAGAGAATATGAATACAATTATGATTATTGGAATTTGCGTTGTTATCAGTGCTGTTATTTATTGGAGTGTAATAAAGACTATTGATTATTGCATTGATAAAAAATTCAAGAGAATACACGAAAGAAACGAAAGGCTAAAAGTAATGGAGGAATAGTTATGATTATATTTTTAATAATTTGGTACATTGTTGGAGTAATTCTTATTTGGATTTCCGAATGGAAGCGAGGTAATGTACAAAGACTATCTCGAAAACCTCTTATAGATACATTTTATGCTATCGGTGTATCTCTATTATCTTGGATAGCTATAGCATGGGTATTTATTAATATTGAAAAATATTAAATTTTCAATAATGATTCCGAAATAGGAATACCTCAACTTGTTGGGGTCCCGGGTTCGAACCCCGGCGGGGTCACCAAAACCTTTAATAAATTATAATTCATGAGTAATATGAAAGCAATTGATCCTGCAAATCTTAAGGCAGGAATGTGTGTACTTTGTACACAGATCGATAATGGTAATCAGTTTATCGGTAAAATTCAGAAGATAGAGAATGGTGTTATATATTTCGACTATACTCTCAGAGACGACGGAACAAATTCCGGTTATTGCAAGGGTAATGTAGATAGTTTTACATTTGAAGATTGTTCAAGATTTTGCGAAATTGTAGATTTCGTCAATGATCTTGTAAAAGAAGATGTAACTCTATCAGAACCAACAATTCCGAATTCCAATGGTCTTCAGAAGGTGCCTTTCAATTTTGATAAATGGAAGGATACACAGTGTGCACTTGTAACAAGAGACGGCCGTAACGCAAGGTTTGTTACATCTGACGTAAAAGGAAAATATCCAATTCTGATGTTGATCGAACAGTCAGATGGAATTGAACTTCCAACTTGTTACGATGAAAACGGATGTGCAGGTATTCCTGGAAAGAATGCTACTTTCAACAGCATTATATTTAATGGTTTGGATTTATTCATGTTAGTGGAGACTCCAAAGCCAGTAATCAAGTATGCAAGAATTTATCAAAGAGACAATACCGGAACAACATTTACAAGTCAGCTTGTAAACGATCCGAAGGAATTTGATAGTATTGAAATACCTACAGGATGTTCTGTTCTTAAAATTATTCCTATCGAACTTTAATAAAATTTCTGATAAATGTTATGGTGCAGCGTAACTATTAAACAGAGAGCGCTTCTGCACAAGTGCGGGCTTAAGTTAATGATACTGCCCGGAGGTTGATCTGTCTGCAATAAAACCTCTGATTCTATTATTTTTAAATCCCACTACTTGGTCGTTTCGTCTAAGTAAATTCACGGAAGCGAATGATGTGTGGGCATCTGGCTTCCATTTACGCACCAGTCAGCTAGTGGTCTAGGCTGCAAGTTTCTCAATCTTGTAACAGGAGTTCGAATCTCTTCTGGTGTACAAAATTATTTAATTATGGGATATATTGGAATAATAATTTTATCATCTTTCATATTAGGATGGATGATAGCACAATGTTTTCGAACATTTGAAAATGAAGAACCAACATCTTATAAAGTTATTGGGATTACTTCTATTGTTTTAATGTCATTTGTTCTTATTTTCTTTTGTGTAGGATTACGAGAAGAAATAAGATATAATGCACTTGAAGATTATTTTAACGGTAAAGTTGAAGTAATTGAAGATCAACAAACAGTAAGAACTTATAAATTTAATCAACATGAATAAAACATCTATTTTAACATGTGTTATTTCTTTCATAAGTTTAATTATTGTAATTGTATTTAGCGTTAAACTTAATGATAAAGTAAACACGTTACAATCTCATCATGTAAAAACAGAAAGGTATTCATACGCATTGGATTGTGTTAGAGAAGCTGAAATTAAATATTGGGGTTATAAATCTGATTTAGTAGATGAAGTTCAAACTTATATTGATCAGATTGCACCAACTTCAAATCTTCGTGGATACGCTCTTGTGGAAGAATGTGAACAATATGATGTAGACATCTGTTTTGTTTTAACACAAGCAGAAATTGAATCTCATTATGGAACTAAAGGATTGGGTGCTAAAATTAACAATGTTTTCAATGTAGGTGTGTTTGATGGCAAAAGTCTTGCAGAAATTGACAAGAAATACAAACCAGATCATCCTAATGAAAGTATTAGATTATATCTTAATCTTTTAACTGAAAACTATTTAGTTGGAAAGGTTGAGGAAGATTTGATGCAGAATTATGTAGACAAAAATGGTAGTCGATATGCATCGAATCCAGATTATGAATCTATGTTCTCAGCTAAATACAAATATATTTGTGAGAATACAAAAATAAAAGAGATTCAGGCAATTATGCATAGTTATGCAATAAAGTGTAATCGATAATTAATCAAGGGAGTCTTATGACTCCCTTTTATTGTATACAAATATGAGCAATTCATCATCGTCATCATCTAGTGGAATTGGATTCGCTGGATTACTAACAATCGTATTCATAGTATTAAAGTTAACAGGGACAACTGTTGTAGCAACATGGTCTTGGTTATGGGTTTTAAGCCCTATATGGATAACATGGCTGATTATACTGGTTGTTCTATTCATAATCTATTTATTTACGTAATGGCAGCAGAAGTTAAAAAGTGTACATGTAAGCACGAGGGTCAGGATAAACTCTATGGTGCTGGAAACAGACTTATGAATGAGTATAGCAAAGGATATCGCTGTACTGTGTGTGGTAAGACAATAGATACAGGAGGTAAAAAGTAATGTATTTCTTTAGATTAATTCTAGTAACATTTTTGTTTCTATTGTTCGCCTATTACATCTCATTGGCTCTTCATCTTTTTGGTGTTATAACTTTCACTGAAAAAGAAATATCTGGAAAAAAGTTAATCATTCCATTTTATTATTGGTTTAAATAAAAAAATTAATTATGCAGATTTCTAAGAAAAGTATTCTCGGAGGAGTAATTGCAATCCTCGCAGTTGTATTCGTAGCATGTCTCGGTCGTATTGGTGAAGACGTAAAGAATGAGACTATCGTTGTTAACCAGTATCCATTTACTGGTAAGATGGAGTATTGGACATCTCCTGGTTTCAAGTGGCAATGGTTCGGTAAGACCACAACTTATTACAAGACTAGCCAGCTTTGGTTTGGTTCTGACAATGACGGACAGCAGATGGGAAATCCAATTCCAGTAATCTTTAACGATGCTTCTGATGGTCAGATTTATGGTTCACTTCGAGTAAAGCTTCCTACAGATCCAATGTATCTGTCTCGTATCCAGACTGATTATAATGGTATGGATAGACTTATGCAGGATCTTGTAAGACCAACTGTAACTAAGGTAATTTATGCGTCTGGTCCACTTATGTCAGCGTTCGAGTCTTATGCAGAGAAGAAGAACGATCTTATTGAGTATATTACTGATCAGCTGAACAATGGAGTATATAAGACTACAGTTAAGACTACTGAGACAATAGATCCTATTACCGGTGAAACAAAGACTATTAAAATTGCATCACTTATTCCAGATGAGAATGCTCCAGGTGGATATCGTAGAAGTGAGCAGTCTCCTTTCCAGTACTATGGTCTTGAGATTGGTCAGGTAGCAGTATCTAAAATTGGTTATGCTGAGAAGGTTGTAAAGCAGATTGAACAGCAGCAGGAGGCTAACATGATGGTGCAGACTTCAAAGGCCAAGACTCTTGCAGCACAGCAGGAAGCAATTAGAGCTGAGGAGGCTGGTAAGGCAGCTGCAATGGAAGCTAAGTGGCAGCAGGAGAAGATTAAGGCTGTTGAGGTAACCAAGGCAGAGCAGGCTTATGAGGTAGCTAGACTTCAGGCTCTCGAGGCAAAGGAGATTGCTAAGAAGATTGAGCAGGAAGGTGCAGCTAAGGCAGCAGCTAATAGACAGTTGGTTGCAGCAGGTTTGACTCCAGCAGAACGTGCTGAGTGGGATTATAAGACTGCAGTAGGTGTAGCAGAAGCACTTGCAAAGTCAAATGTTAAATGGGTTCCAGAAGTAATGATCGCCGGTAAGGATGGTGGTAATTTTAATCCACTTGATGCTGTTGGTTACAATTATCTCCTGGATATCGCTAAAAAGCAGAGTAAGTAATGTTTATATTTCAACTTATTTGTATAATCCTCAATGTTGCATTAGCAATTGTATTGCGATGTTGTAAAGATTATTATAGTGACGAATTCATAAAATTACCTTTAAAATGGTGGATTTTATGGGGAACGCTTACACTTATTCCTATAGCAAGTGGTATTGTAGCACTTCTCGTTGGAATATTAATGATCGTCATTGCAAGTGAAGGCGATATGTATTGGGGATACGAACTTGGTGAGAATCACTGGTTAAATAAGAAATATTAAAAATCTACTCCTCTTCGGAGGAGTAATTAAAACAAAAAAAATATGAGCGATCAGGGAAAATTTATGAGTACCGTAACCGGTACATTTAAACAGATTCGTGAGCAGAGAGCTCAGGGTCTTGTAGAAGATGTAGAACTCGAGTACAAGCGTCGTATTGAAGATCTTTGCAGAGAGATCAAACAGTACGATAGAAGTTCAGATTCTCTTCTTCTTGATCTTTGTCCAGGTAATGTAACAACTCTTCAGGTTGTTCCAACAGAGTTTAAGCCTTCTACATATATGGAAAAGGATCTTGCATTACATCTCAATAAGAGAAATGCAATTATCAAGCTTGAAATTGCAGTGGACAGATATGAATATCTGTTTGGTCCATATGCAGAAGCGTCTCGCATTACCGAAATCGTTCCAACTTGGAAATCTAAAATTGCAGAGTAATGGGTTGGGGTGGATATAGTTATTTAAGTGCTTCATCTAGAGCAGCAGATCGTGTAGATATGTCTGCAGCAGAAATTTTTAAATCTCGTTCGATGAATCAGAAAATGGATATCCGCGATAAGATAAGAGAGTGTTGTGATAGCGAAGAGCATCCCAACACTCTTCCAATCATTATTGCATTGGATGTTACAGGTTCGATGGGAAGGATTCCAGAGAATCTAATCAAAGGTGGATTTGCTGAAATCATGAATAGTATTTATGAGGCAGGTGTTGTTGATCCACAAGTATGTTTTCTTGGTATTGGCGATCCAATTTATGATGACGCACCACTTCAGGTAGCACAATTTGAGACATCTGACCAAACTCTTGATGAGTGGCTTGAATCAATGTGGATTGAAGGTGGTGGAGGTGGTAATAACTTCGAAGGATATATTCTTTCATGGTATTTCGCAGCTCGACACACAAATTGCGATGCTATTACAAAAAGAGGACAAAAGGGTATTCTCATTACAATTGGTGATGAAAAAGTAACTCCGAAACTTACAAAATCTCAGATTAGAGATATTTTTGGAGATACCGTTCAGGATGATATTTCTTGTGAAGATCTTTTTGCAGAAGTATCTGAAAATTGGAACACTTATCACATTTCAATGGCATATAGAAAAGACGATTCTTTTCTTCAGTCTTGGAACTTTCTAGGAGACAATCATGTTATCATAGATCGTAAACCAGAGAATGCTATTGATGCAATTGTAAATATTGTAAAAAATCATAGTAATTCAGATTCTGTTACACCAACCGTAGTATCAGAATCTTCAGAAATTCTCTAATATGGAAATTAAAGTAGTTCTTGGTTTAAATTTTGGCGATGAAGGAAAAGGAATGGTGGTTCAAAACTTATGCAAACAAGCATTGTTAGAAGGAAAGAAACCATTGGTTGTTCGTTTTTCTGGAGGACCACAAGCAGCACATACAATTATACACGATGATCAAGTACATATTTGTTCGTCATTTGGATCAGGAGCTCTTCTTGGAATCCCAACTCTTTATAGAAGTGGATGTGTAGATCCAATATCTTTGTTTAAAGAAAAACGTCTTTTAAAAACAGATCCAAAAATATATATTTACAATCAAGTAAAAATTATAACACCTTATGATGTTCTATTTAGTCAAAACGATCCAACTACATTATCTGATGGAACATGTGGAAAAGGTGTTTATGCGACTATTAAAAGATATAAAGAACAATATTTTGGATTTATAAGTGATTTTAGAAAAAGAAAAGATTGGATGGTGTATCTAAAATGTGTTGAAGATTATTATGCCAACAAAGGATATAACTTTGATGTAAGCGATCAAATTAAACAACGTTTTTGTGATTGCGTAATGCAATTAGACACAGTATGGGCACTTTGGGAAGCAGAAATCAATCACGACGTTTTAATATATGAAGGAACCCAAGGACTACTTTTAGATCCTATAACATCTCCATTTAAACCACATGTTACTTCAACAGAATTATTGCCAAGTACAAATTGGCTTCATTATGATACTGTTGAGTATTATTTTGTTACAAGATCATATTTAACTAGACATGGAAATGGTTATGAACCAAAAAAATGTGATGATTTTTATGATTTAACAAAAAAATTTGAAACAAACAAATTCAATCAATTTCAAGGTGAATTTAAAACTGGAGTTTTATCATTAGATTTAATTAATAGAACTATTGATCGAAATCTTTTAGATGAACGTACTGGTAAACTTAATTTGGTAATAACACACATGGATATTCCAATTGAACAAAACAAATTTATGTTTGAGCAATTTGGGCAAATAAAAACTTTTGAAGAATTAAATCTTGAAGTTTCTCCAGAAGAAATATGTTGTTATCTCGCAAATAATATTAACCTTGATTTTGATAATATCTATTATACAAATTCGCCCAATTCTAGTTTACATGTTAGTCATATGTCCAGATGTTCACGGTAGAGATTTTTATAAATCAATACTAAAAAATACAACAGATAAAATAATCTTTTTAGGAGATTACGAAGATCCGTATCCACATGAAGGTTTTACATTAGAAGATGTTAAATCTGCTATGATGGATATTTTTAGTTTTGCCCAAGATAATCCAGACAGAGTAATTCTACTATTAGGAAATCACTCATTACCGTATTATTGGAACAATAGAGGTTATGCTCGTTGGGATTGGGCTCATGCAGATGAACTTCATCAGATATACGAAGAATTCAAAGGTTTGTTTAAAATTGCATATTGGGATGAAGATACACAAACATTATTTACACATGCTGGTGTAACATATGATTGGTGGAACGATCTTGAGTTACCAATAGATGCGTCTGGTAAAGATATTGCAAATACACTAAATACTATGTTAGAAACAGATCCAATGTCGTTAGAAATGATCGGTCGTTCAAGAGGAGGTTATTCTCGACATGGTAGTTGTGTATGGGCGCATGTATCAGAACACGATTCTGAAGATCAAATGCCATTTAAACAGGTGTTTGGACATTCTCAGTTACAAACTACTGGAAACTTTATTCATCAAGATAATTGGTGGATGTGTGATTCTCGTTGTATTTTTAAATATGATGGGAAAAATTTAGAAAAATATTTGGAAGTTTAAAAAATATTCTCTATCTTTGCATAATAAATCATCCTAAATGGGTGATAGGAATTGCCCACTGGTATATCGGTCTGATTACTCAGGTTTTTGGCACCTGCAAGCCACGTTCGACTCGTGGGTGGGCAACAAATTATGAAAAAGTATAATTGATCACAACAAAGAATTGAAGAAGCCGTCAAACAAAACAAATGTTATAATGATGTGCTTCGAGAATTAGGTATTCCTACAATAGGAAGAAATGCAGATACTTTAAAAAGAAAGATTAAAGAATATAATATAGATGTATCGCATTTTACTTTTATATCTAAAACAAAAAGTCAGAAATTATATAAAAAATCAACAGAGTATTTAACAAAAGATTCTAGTATATCATCTTATAAATTAAAAGAAAAATTAATCAAAGATGGTATAAAAGAAAATAAATGTGAAATATGCGGAATCTCAGAATGACAAGGAAAAGAGTTAGTTTGTCAACTTCATCACATTAATGGTGATCATCATGACAATAGATTAGAAAATCTTCAATTATTATGTCCAAATTGTCATAGTCAAACAGATACATATTGTGGGAAATCAGAAACAAAAACACATCATTGTTTAGACTGTGGACGAGTTGTTACAAGACCAAATTCAAGATGTATTAGTTGTGCAGCAAAAGTAAGAAATTCAAATCGAAAAAGTTCTATTCCAGATAAAGAAACTTTAGAAAAATTAATACATTCTAAATCATTTGTTGAAATTGGTAAAATGTATAATGTTTCTGACAATGCCGTTAGAAAATGATGTAAATCGTATAATTTACCACATTTAAAATCTTTATTAAAATAATACAACCAATGGTCTCATAGGGTAGTGGTTATCCTTCCACTCTGTCACAGTGGAGACACGAGTTCGATTCTCGTTGGGACCGCGAGGATACTTTTATTAGTTATAAAAGAGATGCAGGTTCAACCCCTGTACCACGGGTAACACTGTGGTTAGTTTAATGGTAGAACAATGTCCTATATATAGTAGTAGTTCAGTTGGTCAGAATGCCACATTTGGGATGTGGATGTCGCAGGTTCGAGTCCTGTCTACTATACAAAAACGAAAATCGTACGTAGATAATGCTGAAATGGTCACTATAGCATAGGAGGCGATCAACTATCTTTTTCTCTTCAAGAAAGAGCTTTGGGATAGACATTTTGGGTCTGTAGCTCCAATTGGTAGAGCACCTGATTTGCACTCAGGTCGTTGAGAGTTCGAATCTCTTCGGATCCACAAAATGGGGAAGTATGCAAATTGGTTTTATACCATTGTAATATTCTTCGCAAGATAGTCATACGATGGTTTCATCGCAATTTATCTGTCACATAAATGTATGGAGGTTCAAGTCCTACCTTTCACACTATTGGGAGAGTACCAGAGTGGTCAAATGGGCCGCACTGTAAATGCGGTGCTTCGGCTTCGGATGTTCGAATCATCCCTCTCCCACTAATGGGTTTATCGTATAAAGGTTTATTACGAGTGACTGTTAATCACTATATCATGGTTCGAGTCCATGTAAACCCGCTAATAGGAACGTAGCTCAATGGATGAGCAAGAATCTTCTAAGTTCTAGGTTGCAGGTTCGAATCCTGTCGTTCCTACACTATGAAAAAGAAGAATTTTGAAAAAGACTTTATTAAGTCTATAAAGAAAGTTATGAGAGAAGAAGTTGGACTAATGCCAACAAGAATTTCTAAAAATAAAAAGAAATACTCTCGCAAGAATTATAAAATTGAATTAGAATGATAGATTTTGTAATTGGCTTATTCATTTTATTAGTATCTATTTTATCAGTTGCATTTATAATGATACTAATTACTCCTTTTTTGATTCCTATATTCTTTTGTATAGGTGTAATCGCATTAATTAGTTTAATAATTGATTTAATAATGCCGAGATAACTCAATTGGTAGAGTAACGGATTTGTAATCCGTCTGTTGCAGGTTCGATTCCTGTTCTCGGCTCTAATTGGAACTGAAGCTAACTTAGTAGAAGCGCCAGACTGAAAATCTGGAGGATGTAGAGCGTAACTACACTGTTCCACAAGACTATAAATTATTTTACATAGAGTTGGGGGTTTAAAAGTACCCACGCAGAAGAGCAGAGTCCTGTAATAAGGAATTTCTCGTGAAACGGAATGTAATTGTCGGTAATTTATGTAAAGTATACTGCAGTATTTATAGTCATTTCCGGATGTGTCGTAACTGGTAGCCGAGCAACACTTAGGATGTTGTGCCATAAGGTGTATGGGTTCGAGTCCCTTCATCCGGACAAATGGGCAAATAACTCAGTTGGTTAGAGTACCTCTCTGATAAGGAGGAAGTCGGAGGTTCAAATCCTCCCTTGCCCACAATAAACAATTTTCAAGGATATTCACTAATTTTGGCAGGTCGGTGGAATCCGATAATTAGAATCCTGATTGCACGGGATGTTGAATATTTAAGATTAGATTAAAGGAGGTGGAGGCTAGTCCTTTTCTACCAACTTGCAATATGGTTGGAATTGTTTAGATATGGTTTATAATACAGCCGCACCAAGTACAAGTGCCACACCTTTTCCTTAAAAGGTTATTACTTTCCCTAGGGTAATTATAAAATAGTGTAGTAGGGTCGTATGCGAGTATAGCACAATGGTTAGTGCTACAGCCTTCCAAGCTGAAGATGTGAGTTCGATTCTCATTACTCGCTCTAATAAAATTTTGTTATGAATAAATGTTTAAATTGTGGAAAAGATGTAAATAATAAATTTTGTAATACATCTTGTCAAAATCAATATAGAAGTAAACAAATTAGATTAAAATATGAAGAAAATCCAAATGTTTGTCAACATTGTGGTAAAGTATTAAGTTGAGAACAAAGGAAAAATAAATACTGTTCTAATAGTTGTGCTACAATTGCAAATAATATTGATACAATACATTCAGAAGAAACAAAAAGAAAAATTTCAAATTCGGTAAAGAAACATACATCATTACTTAAAAAACAACGAGTTTGTAAAGTTTGTAAAACAAAATATGTTTATTCAAAAGGAATTAATACCAAACAGGTGTGTTCTAAAGAATGTTCAAATTATCTTAAAACTCATAGAAAAGAATTTTTATCCGAAAAATCTCGTGAAAAAATGAGTGAATCAGGAAGAAAAAGTGTTATTTTACAAGGAGATAGTCGTCGTTCTAAAAATGAAATATATTTCTATGAATTGTGTAAAACTAAATTTAACAAAGTTTTAAATAATGAATTAATGTTTAATGGTTGAGATGCTGATATAATTATTGAAGATTATAAAATTGCAGTTTTATGGAATGGTCCTTGGCATTATAAAAAAATAAAAGAAACACATTCTGTAAAGCAAGTACAAAATAGGGATAAAATAAAAATTAATGAAATTCAGAAAGTTGGATATATACCATATGTTATAAAAGATATGGGAAAATATAATAAAACTTTTGTTGAAATTGAATTTGAAAAATTTAAAAAATATATTGCGGGTTGTTAGAAGTTGGTATCTTGCAGGTCTCATAAGCCTGTCCGAAAGGCTCAGAGGTTCGAGTCCTCTACCCGCAACAAATAAAAACAAATAATATGATTTATATAGCTGGTCCGTTCTTTAATTCAGAAGAAAGAACAAAATTATTACACATGATTGATTTGGTGAAAGAAGCTTATCCAAACGAAGAACTTTTTATTCCTATGGAACATTTCGTACCAAATGGAGAAAACATGCCTAATTATCAATGGGCAAAAGAAGTATTTAAAACGGATGTGGAAGCTTTAAATAAAGCAGATCGTGTGATTGCATTATACTTAGGTCATTATTCCGATACAGGAACTGCATGGGAAATAGGTTATGCTTATGCAAAAGGCATTCCTGTAACAATTGTTCCAGATGGTATAATACCTAAAGATTACAGTATAATGCCTATTATTTCATCAGGTTCTATTTATGGAACATTTATGAACTTAAAGTAACAATGGCGCGTTCGTCTAGAGGCCTAGGACTCAGGATTTTCATTCCTGCAACACGGATTCGAATTCCGTACGCGCTACTACAAACTTAAATTAACAAAGTATGGATTTTATTTTTACAATTCTAATTGCTATTCTTTGGGGATATATTTGTTATAGAATGGCAGAAAAAAGACACAGGGATACTACACTAGCAGCATTGCTTGGTGCAATTTTTGGTATTTTCGCAGTAATTGGTTACGCTATTGCTGGAGATAAAGACTAAAAAAGAAATAGTTCTTATGACATAATAACCATGCTGTGGGGTAATTGCCTACTATGAGTTATAACAGGTGCATTTTGATATACATAATTGTCCGCGGAACTTTATGTATTATTAATGTAAAGAAGATAGA
>Ga0233370_1000029_pt1 | contig 18358 bp, 28 predicted proteins | sample ElkDunMinimDraft_2_FD_180686 | JGI IMG/M metagenome (GOLD analysis project Ga0233370, IMG submission 180686) | Fecal eukaryotic communites from dung pellets of Tule Elk in California, USA - Elk Dung D2 | ecosystem: Host-associated > Mammals > Digestive system > Large intestine > Fecal | place...
CCGCCTTAACGCTCAATCTGATCGCTCTTAGAGCAAATAAAAAGCACGCTGCCGATAAGCAGCGCGCAATTTCAAAAAATCACATATAAAACCATACCGCCCAGCTTCAAACTGGGCGGCGGCAAATCATAATTGTGATATATCAATACCGGTCGAAGAGTTGCCGATGTAAACAAGACCGTTCCAATCTATCTTGAAAGCATCTGAGCGGTTGTCATTGTCGGTACCGTTGCCAATGATAAGTGCATAAGTGTTATTACTATCAACTACATTGTACTTACCGAGCACAACCTGATTTGCACTTGCGGCGATTGTCCCTTCACCCATAGTCGTTGCCTGGGCTCCGCTTGCGGTCGTGTTAAGTCCCGTAGCACTTGCCTGCACTGCTCCGGCTGTGTTGCCGTAGCCCTGAGCGTGTGCATTTTCGGCATTTGCTGAAATGGTGTTGCCCTCGCCCTCAACGTGCGAGTTGAAAGCGTTAGCTGAGATAATATTATGGTATCCTTCTGCGTGGGCTCTCTGTGCTCGTGCTATGCGGTTGCCCTCGCCCTCGGCGTGAGCTTCAAACGATCCTGAATTTTGAACCGCAGAATCACCAGTAATAACATTATCATAGCCCTCAACATGAGCTCTATGTGAAGCTAACAGGATCTTATTGCTGTCACCCTCAAGGTGTGCGGCCTGGGAATTGTTGCAAATATTACCGCTGCCCTCAAGATGTGAGAAAGTAGCGTTAGGGTCCTGGATCATATTGTTATTGCCCTCAACGTGTGACTTTTCAGCAACGCATATATTACCGTATCCCTCAACGTGTGAATAATTTCCGATTGCTCCGTAGCTGCTGTCATTATTCCAGCCCTCGCAATGAGAGTAAGCACCGATTGCGTTGCTGCCGTTCTCAGCGTGCGAGTAAGCGCCGGAAGCTGTACTGTTGTAACCTTCAGCGTGTGAAGCAAGACCGCTTGCAGTCGTGTGCTCTCCCTCTGCATGAGCTGATACACCAGAAGCAGTATTATTATCGCCCTCAGCATGACCGTTAGCAGCGCTTATGACATTACTTGCGCCCTCAGCGTGACCATTGGCAGCTGATACTATATTTTGCTGACCTTCGGCATGACCGTTATTTGAGGTAATAACATTAGCAGTTCCCTCAGCGTGCGAGCACTGAGAAAGTGCTTTATTTGTGAGGCCCTCAGCGTGTGAGAAACTGCCGGCTGCTTCGTTTCTGCCGCTTTCATAAGAATTAAAAATCTCGGCGCCGGTGCCGGCAGTATAATCTACATTGTCGTATGTATAGACAGTTCCCGGCTCGATCGTTTCACCTACTCCTGATTTGATATTATTGATAAGCTCAAGCACATATTCTTTGAACTCGTTGAACTCCGGTATTGTAACATAGTTTTCGAGCTCAGTGTTTACCATTTCATAGAATTCAGTAAGGCCGAGGCTCATTGAATTTACATAGTCGATGATACGATTAAGCTTTACGGAAAAAGCACAGAGCTGCTCGTAGTAGCTCAGCGAGTTATCAAATACCAAAGGTATTATCTTAGCGCTGCAAAAATGCAGCGGTTTTAAAAATCTCGGTTTCATTTTTTATAACCTCCTTTTTTGATTGAATGAAATGAAATTACCTTTTTATTGGTTCAATGCTTTTGTTGAAAATATAATTTTATTGGTTAAGTGATTTGCTTTTTATCATAATTAGAAACGATTTTCCGTAGGCTTCTGAAATTTACATAGTTAGCAATATACTTTTTGAACCAATTATAGGTATTTGTACACTTAGTCCAGCCTATATAAGTCAGCATTTGCCTTGCATCGTGTACGGTTGCACGTTTCTTATTATGTATTCGCCTCGCCTTTCTCATCGCTTTTAATGCTATTTTGCGGCGCAAAGCGTTTCCCTCTTTGCCTGCGGCAAATTCACCCTTTCAGGCAAGTGGTTTACAAGAAAGCGCAGCGGCATAATACCAACGCGCAGCCGAGGGCGCATAGCTCAGAAGGAAACAGAACGCACCCGCATTAGAGCCAGTGCCAGCACCACCGCCAACCAGCAAGTATTTTGTTCCCGAATCATAGTAATATTTATCTTGATAATATGTTGAACTTGCATTTGAATTAACTGTGTTAACCATATAACCGAACTGGTCGAACTTCATTTTTTGAATATAATCACTCGTAGTGCATACACTGCCGTTAGAGATATAACCGCTGCCGTCCTCATTATAGCCAGTAGTTGTTGAACCGTCTTTCGTTCCCCAAGTGAGTTTGACTTTAAAAGTTCCGCTTGCGTTTATACAGCCTGCCGTTCTTCTGTATACAAGTCCCCACCAATTTTCAATACCAAATACTTTAACAGCAGTTGACTGCCCTGAAATATCACCATAGAACAACCCTCTTGTGTTAAGTGAACCTGTGACATATGCATCTTTTGCGGTTTGTGAACCTGTCACAATACCCTGCCCAAACTTGCCTTGTGAATTGAGGGATTTGCTCATAAGTACAAGGAGGGCATTGATAAGAAGTCTATCACACCACTGGTCGATGTACCACATCTGCTTGCCGGTCGGATTGTTAGCTTGCGCTCTTGTAGTCTCCTGAGTAGCAGTTATGCCTCCGTTGCCTGATGATGAATTAAGTGTAACCCCTGAAAGAGAACGGAGTTTTGACGTTCCAGTACCGTTATAGATTGCCATATAGAAGTGGTCTATCTCATTATTGTTGGCATCTATATTGCACCAACAGTGATAGTCGCTATCAACCTGTGTATTGCTAACGTAGAAATATCCGTCACCAGTGTTAGTACCTCCAGCAAATTTATACCATATCTTTGGGAATTCCATCATTGCATTTCCGTCATAGTTTGAATTGGCAATATCAGAAGCCGTTCCATCTGCTTTTTTGCCGTAATCATTCACGTCAAGGTAGTAATCTACTGTACCGTCAGATTTTAGCATACACGGTTTCGGCATAAAGAAAGCATTTTCCCAAGAGCCATAATTAAATGTTGAATCTCCCATTGATGCAGGTGTCATCCCAACAGCATCTTCAAGGTATGTTACCGCATTGTCTGAATCTGAAACAGAGGAATCAATAAAGAATCCGTATGTAACCGAGGGAGGTGCAGGAGCAAGATTAACAGGAAAGTCTGCATAAGAGGTTACTGCAACAGTTCTTGTTATTGTGGTTTCGTCAATTACGGTACTTATATCCCAAGTAGAGCCAACAGAAGCATATTGTACAACCGTAGCTCCTGCGAGATATGCAACCGTCTTTGTTATAGTACCGTTCGTGATAGTTATTGTGCAATCATCAGATGCGGTAATACTGATTGTCGCAAATGTGTTTTCTGTTGCCGAAAAGTCAGTAACAGTGACCGTTGTACTGTCAGAAGTAGCACCGTCATATACTGCCGTGACTGTGTATGTGCCAGCAGTAACACCAGTGAATGTTGCTATACCGTTACTATCCGCTGTTGCAGTATAAGTTGTACCAGTTTTTTCAAGTGTTACAACAGCATTGGCAATGGTTGTGACCGTTACTTCGTGACCGCCTGTTACTGTGACGATAGTCGCAATATCAGCAGCAAAATCTTCCATTCCGTCACCTTGACTTACAGTTCCACCCTTTGCGGTGATAGCGTTTCCTATGGCTGTCTTAGCGTTCTGTAATCTTGTAAGATTCTCAGCTATTGTGTGTTCAGGCATTTACAGCACCTCCTCTAACACGGAGTTAATGTCACCGATTGTCTGCTGAATTGATGAAATATTGTTTTTATTCGTTGTGATCTGCTCAACGTCTGTTACTGTAATGCCTGAGTTCATAGCTTCAAGCTGTGTTTCAGTCGGTGTAAATCCACCGCCGCTGCCGCCAGCAATAGCAGCACCAAACATAGCATCAAACATAGTATCGCTCATATCACTCACCGTCCTTTTGATTTATCCAAACGCCGGCGCTGCTCAGACCGTAAAAGGTCTTATCTGATATGCTCCAGGCGCGGGAACCGAATGTAAATTCAATGTTATTATAGTTTGTTGTAAGCTCTGAGGCTTCATCGACTATAATATCAACTCTCGCTTTGGTAATGCCGAGCGGAGTGATCTCCTCGGGTTCCTGAGTTATAAATTTCAGCATGGTTATTCCTCCTTATTTTTCGGTAACGTCCCACACAGGGACTTCCTCGATTGCTGCCCTTGCTTCAAGTATCGCAAGATACTTCTCCATAGCTTCGAGCTGCAATTTGTATATGCTCTTTGGGCAGCGCGGAACAAAGCTCAGGTTGTTCCAGTTGTCATACATCTTTTTCAGCTTCTTGTACCTGATGATAAGTTGCTGATGTTCTGCCCTAAAGCGCTCCTTGTAGTCCTCGGACTGCATCAGTTCGATAGTATCTTTCAGTTCCATTTTTTGTATCCTCCTTTAAAAAATCATCATAAAGAGATCTTCAAGCTCTTTGATTATCATCATATCGATATTTAAAAACGTGCGGCGGTATTCCTCCAGGAGCTGCGCAGGTCCTTTTGACTTGCCATAACCGAAGTAATGCCGGGTTATTACATCGTTAACAGTGCCGTTTGTTGTCTGGGTACTGCTGCCGCTGCCGGTCTTTGTGTCGGTGTACTCGCTCCCTGTTGAAGTGCTGCCAGTCGCGGTGCCGCTCGATGTATCGTGAGACTTTGCGGCGCTGCTCGCATACTCGTTATTTTGTATGGTGGTTGTATTTAAAAGCGCCTGTGGAGTATCTGAATTAACTGTTAAGCTGTCACCGGTCGAGCTCGTTGTATCACTTGAGGAGCTGCTGCCGGTACTTGTCCCAGTAGTAGTTACCGTGTCAGAAGCGTGGCCCTCAACACTCTCATGATCTGCTCGCTGCCTTGTCTCTTCGGTAGTTTCGTCGAAGTCTCTCAGAGGGTTGAACTCGAGTTGCTCGCTGAGATACAATTTGTTGTAATAGGGCATGATCTCACGCATTTTAGTATTTAACTGGAACTTGAAAAGCCCTGCGGTTTCAAAGCCTATCTCACAAAAATAATAGTGATCTATTATTTTCTTATTCAGCACTGCTCGGTATTCCTCATCAAATATCGGGTAATCATTAAGGCCGATATCAAAACCGTTCTCAATCAGTCTCCTCAGCTCCGTTGTATAAACTGCCATTGTCCGCACCTCCTAACCTCTTTATAATTTCCTGATAGGATCTTTGCCTTACAGAAATATCACGACCGGGCCAGAGCCTGTTGAACTTCTCAGCTGCAAGCTCTCTTGTCAGTAACATAGTCTGAGCGCTTAGATCTATCATCTGATTGTTAGCATCGACCTCGCCGGTTAAGAGCCTCTCTTTCTTTTCGGTCATGACATTATTGATACCGAGGAAGCTGAGTGCCTCGCTCCAGACGTTCCGCTTGTACTCTTCGAGCTTATCAGCTACAAAAGGTGCATCAGTGCGCAGTACCTTAATATCATCAATATCAAGGCCTTTTTTGCCGTATATCACCGGCTCATTGCCGTCATACTTCATGTAAATATTTTTCATCGTGAGGCGCTGCTTTTCATCGCACAGGATGATAACCGGAGTTTTTTGAGCCTTAATGTTTACATCAATAGTTCTCTCTGCTTCGTAAAGTCGCTGAGCAAAAAGCTGTATAGTTGCATCTGTCGGCAGCGCTTCAAGGTTGTTACGCACATAAACCATATCATCAAGCGGGAAGTCTGCATCATATCCAGTGCTGTAACAGTGATACTCTGTTGCCTCTCCATAGATGTTAAGGCTCTCAGAGGGCGTACACTTTGTGTTGATGATACCTAAATTCTCATCGCTTACAATGGCTGCCTTGCCGTACCAGTAAAGGCACTGCTCTAAAAATCGCTCGTTCATGCTTTCCGGCAGATTTTCCCACTCAAAGAGCGAGAGCGCCAGGAGTCGCAGCCGCTTATAATAATCTGAAAAGACTGCCATATTTAAAGCTGCCGCCTCTTCAAACTGAGTTGGAACCGGCTCAAGTGTAATTGGGTTTAGCATCTTTTTATCCTCCTTTCTTTTTATGTTGGCGGGTTGTTCTGGGAATAGTCTCCGAAGGTTGCCGGATCATGCCAGATCGTAATGCCCTTATTAAAAATATCTTTAAGGTCCTGCATATCATCCTGGGGGATCGGACCGCTGATATATATATCAATAGTTTTGATATAATCCCAGGTCGTGCGGTTTTTGAATGAAACCGGATTAACTTTGTTTATAGCATAACCAAATTTACTGAAAAAATCGTCTAATTTTCTGAACTGCTCTGTTTTAGGCGCGTATCTCACAAGATATACACCGCTTTCAAGAGCGAGGAAATTGACAGCCGGTACAGCATAGCCGCTCAGAGTGTCAGGCTCCAGAGAAGCATTTTTCTTTTGGACCTGTAAAGCGGTCATGCTAAGATTATCATCAATGTATGATTTTGAAGCGCCTATGACAGCAGCACTCGCAGCATCACCATTACCGAAGAAAGCACCGACCGCAGAGCGAGCGCCTGACAGAGCTGCATTTCCGATCATTGTATTTTGAATTTCAGCCATTTTATGATTTATGCTGTTTTCGTAAGTCGATGTTCTGACCGATATACCCGGATAGCCTTTAAAAGATATAATCGTATGCGGTATATCTCTAAGAGCAACAAATGCAGTTGGTGAAGCTCCCCACCAACATTCTGAATAAATATCAAAAGTGTTTTTATGGAGCTCCATTACTGTCAGATCATAGGCGTTATCACCTATGACCTTGCCGAAGCAGTAATTATAGCATTTGTTGTTTTTAGGTGTGAACGGAGCATCAACAAAAGTCTCGGTTGTTACCGTACCCTGAGTTACTGTTGCATCTGAGCTGCTGCCTGATACTCCTATATCATCAATCAGGTCCATTTCTCCGGCATTTTCTAAGAGCGCGAGATCAGCTGTAAATATGGTATCATAAATACTATCATATACTTTGCCATACTGCATGGTAAGAGCACCAGAGTTAAAGCCAACTCTGCTAACTCCGGTAATGCTTGAGGGCTGTTTACTAAAATAGAGGATAGGACATTGATGCAGCTGAGTGCAAAGCCCGGTAACTCCTAAAATTTTTTTTGATACAGGATAGGCTTTCACACTGATAGGCTCCGGCTCGCAGAACTCACCCGGTCCGTCTGTTTTTGTTGTTTGGCGTTCAATAAACGATGTACCGAAAACTGCCTCGAACATCCACGTTTGAAATACATCTGTTTTCAGATAGATATTAGTGCAGTTCGGGTTGACATATTCCATGTGATCTACGAAGCAATAGAACCACTTCGAGCCGAAGTTAGCGTTCTGGTACATAACATAATTGCAGTCGTAGAGCTCGTCAAACTCTGCCGGCACTCTGAGCACGCTGTCTTTTCTTTGGTATGTAAAAGATGTATAGCTCTTCTTTATGTTGTTACTAAAGTATAGATGCTGAGCTGCCTGACTTGCAAAGTCAAGCTGATTTTTCTGATCTTTCTCAAGCGGTACACTGCATAAGTAAACCGCTGTCGTTGGTGTAAATGGCATAATAATCACCCTCTCCTCAACATTAGTTGCAACTGTTGCAACATTAGTTGCAATAATTGCAACATCTCTTTACAACGATAGCCTATACAGCAGGTATAGGCTATCGAAAAAGGAGTATAAAAGAATATGAAAAAGTGTGTTGCTATTAGGTTTCAGGCTCGAGCGTGAGACCGCTGAGGCTGTAAAGCCAGGTCTGAGAAATGCCATCCTTGAAAGCCTTGATGATAAGCTGCTGTGCATCCTTGTCAGTGATCTTGACAGATGCGGTGTGTGTATCATCATCCTTGATCTCTACAAGGTCGCTGCCCTGGCTGTCAGTCAGCCCAACGAGAACACTATCATAAGCAGTCCAGTCCGCAGCGTTATACTGGAGAGCGAGGAAGTTACCAGCGCCCCATACCTCTGTGATAGCATTAGGACCTGCGAGCCATTTTGAAGTGCCGGTTACACCGCTGCCGCTGATAGCGAGATCTGCGCCCTGGATATCGGAAACACTTACCTCAAAGATGCTGCCGGCCTGTGCCATAGGAGCAACGGAAACAGTGGGCACGCTATTTGATACAAATGCAACTGCATTATTAAGTGGCGATGTGGAGTAAGTCTGCCATACATGGAGGTAATAGTTTGTGCTGAGGTTGCTGCTGTTGCGGAAATCTTCGACTGTAAAGAGCTTGTCGATGATTACAGGATAATCGAAATCGCACATTACAGCATAGATGTTATCAGCTCCCTCGAGATTACCGAAGTCAGGAACAATGATCACGCGGCCCATAAGGTCAGCGCTATTGATGTTAAATGCTCTTGCAAGTACCTCAACATCTATCTCAGATGTAATATCAGCTCTGATAAACATCATGATACGGTCTTTGTCGCTCCATGATGTGTAAGATGCACCGGATCCACCAGCGCGAGCCCATGAGTTGTAAGTAGTATTCGGGAAAAGGAATGTATTGAAAGCTGTACGAGCTGCCTTTACAAATGCCTTAGCAGTTCCCTCGTTCTCCGGCTTAGATACCGGAATAGTTGCCATTGAACCGTCAACAACACCGGATGCGATGAGCTTTTTAGTGTACTCAAATTCATCAATATAATTTCCGTTGTAAAGTGACTGTACGATCTCATCAGTAAGGCGGTCAAAACCGTCCCAGGTTGTAAAGCCTGCGCGGAGCACTGCATACTGGATTGTACAGTCATAACGGTCCTGTCTGTTCATTCTGTGATATGCTACCTTTACATCGGGGGTAGTCTGAGCCAGGAGGTCAGCGCTCTTTGCATCAAATGCCTTTGCGATTGCCGGATTTACTCCGATTTCTTCCTCATCGTAGCCGAGGGGTGAACCCTCACGTTTGAGCATCGCAAGAGGATTTTTAAAACGTCTTGCCTTGATGATCGGCAGTGCGATTTTGTTCACAAGAAGTGAAAGAAACTCGTTTCTTACAGACTGATAAGAAACTATCGGGTTTCCTACGTCCTGGAGATTGGAAGCTGTTGCGATCGGCACGACTTCGCGATAGTTATCGCTTGCAGCTTCGCGGATGCCGTTTAAGAGCTTCACGTTAGTTTCAACTTTTGCCATAGTATCACTATCCTTTCTTAGGTTTAAGGTCTTGAATTGTAGGGATTTATATTAACTCGCCTTTTTCATTGAAAAGCGTGTTAAAATCAAATGGTTTATCACGGTCTTCCGGAGTTTTCTGCTGCTCGGTCTGTTTTATGATCTCGCCGGACTTTAAAAACAAACTCATATTTGCAGCTTGCAGGCTCTCGTTTTTGCTCTTAAGCTCTTCGGCCTGCTTTTCAGCGGTCTCGGCTCTTGTGACTTCATACTGGAAAGCCTCGCGGAGCTCTGCCAGGCTCTCGGAGATCTTGCCGTTGTCCGGTGTCTCCGCTCCCATTTCAGCGATCAGCTCAGCGGACTTAGTGTTATATTCTTCTCTTGTCATTGTGTTACGCTCCCTTTAAGTTATTGTGTTATCTCGGCTTCCTGGGCTTCGGCTTTTTCTTACCGCCGCATGCAGCAGGGCCGGCCATAACCGCATTAAGTTTAAGCATTTTGTTCACCTGCCTTTAATTTTAGTTACACTCTACTTAATTATATCATAATTTAAGTAGTTTGTCAATATGTGCAAAAAAACACTTGCAAAATATGCAGGAGTTTTATTGCAAAATTTGCAAATGTTCTTGACAATTATATTATTATATGCTATAATAATTATAGTAAAGGAAAGGGCAGCAGCCCGAAACACAAAGGATATAACGGAGGTTGATTTTTATGACAAAAACTAAAATGACCTACACAAAAGCACAGATCAGACGAGCAGAGAAAAAGGGGATCCCAGTTGAAGATCTTTACCCGGTTGATCCCTGGGGAGTGCTTGAACTCTTCGAGGACCTTATGACTGAGGCTGATGAGATCGTGAAGAAGTACAAAAAGGAGGGCTGAACAATGACAGATTATAAAAACGGCTTTGAAGAGTGCAGCGAAGCAAAAGCAATGTTCCTGGAAGATGCAGCGGCAGAGCTCGATGATAGAGCTGCATTTGTCCGGAACTGCGGCAGGCTTGCAGCTCAGACACGCGAGGGAGTAAAGAGCATTGAGCTCATTCCCGGCATAGATCACGAGAACGAATATGCTGAAATAACATATAAAAACGATTATAAAAAGCTCGTTAATATCGAATGTTGCAGCTATACAGCTATTGTCCGGGAGATATTCAGGCATCTTTCTTAAAGCGCCAGCGGTCCGCTTAACGGCCGCCCCAGACCGTCAAAGGTCAAGCAGCTTTCTTTGTTTCTATTATAATATAAAGGTGGTGATACAAATTGAATACCTTTTACACGGCGTTCAGCGTGCTCAAGCGCTATGTCGAAGAAGTGCAGGAGCTTACAATTGTAAACTTCACAGCCACGCAGCTTAATAAACGCTGCATTATCTGGGTTGAGGATAACGACCAGGGGATTACTCACTTCATTTGTGAGAAACACAGCCCGACACAGTTCATTATCTACGGCTATGATAATGAGTACACGCAGGTTGTGCAGACCTCTTACGATTACGCGGATGTAAACACGCCGCCGCTTGCAAGGATCCTGGAAGATGAAGAACCCGAACCTTAAAAAACAAACCTATCAAAAAAGAACCGATAAGAAACGAATAGAAAAGCTGCTCAAATGGTATGGTGTAGACCTTAACACACTAAATATCAAAGAAAAGGAAGTAAATAAAAAATGAACGAATTTGCACTTACAACAACTCCGGAAGAGCAGACAGCTCCGCTTACAGTCATTAACGATGATGAAGGCATCAACTTTGTTGTTGACCTTACAAGCCGCCAGACTTCTTACTGCTCAATGGTAGCTGAAACTGTTGAGGAAAAGGCTAAGCTTTACAACGCAACAAACAGCACGGAATACCGCATCAAGGATCATATAAACGAGGTCCTTGAGGTCAAGGATGTTTTTGTTGAGGTTGTAAAGTGTACGAACCAGGAGACCGGAGAGGTCAGCACCTGCCCGCGTACAGTTCTTATTGATGTAAACGGCAACGGCTATCAGGCTGTAAGCCTCGGTATTTTCTCAGCCCTCAAAAAGCTCTTCAATATCTTTGGCGAGCCCAGGGACTGGGAAACTCCTCTTAAACTCAAAATCAGACAGATCAGTCACGGCACAAGAAACATACTTACTTTTGACATAGTTTCATAAGTCAAAATCATTCGTATAACATTCAAAATCATTCGTAATTCATAATAGTGAAATGAAAAGATAAGTTTACGGCGGCGGCGCCTGCCGCTGCCGATTTTTTTAAAAGGATATGATAGTAAATGGAAATGTTCATAGGTTGTATTATTGGAATGGCTACGGCTATGTTCTGCGGCCTGATAAACACAATAGGAGAGGATAATAATGACAAGAGGCGCGGCGATAGAATACGAACTGAGGAAATCACCGTACACGGTCACGGAGAACGGAACTAAGTACTTTTTCTCTTCAAAGCTGCACGCGGACAAGTTCCGCGAACGGCTCGAGGAAAAGAGAAATCAGATCAACTATTCTTTATCAAATCGCTTTAATGTGCACATTAAACTTGATATAATAGCGGATATCATGTTATATGTGAGCATCGAAAAGCGAGGATTTTACATCTTAACGGAGGGAGGTCCGGCAAAATGCCTAAGCAGTATAGCATTAAGTGGAGGAAAACTGACCTTGAGAAAGCCCGAAGAGCAGTAAAGAACTTTAATGCAAAAATTGACTACTGGGCTAAAAAGGATCCTGAAAGCGCTGAATATCTGCCCTCAAAGCTAAATTTCAAGCAGCTGAAAAAAGAGATCAAGACCAGAGAAGATTTTAATAAACGTATGAAAGAGCTGCAAGGCTTCTCGAAAAAAGGCGCTCAGAAAATAGTTTCTATCCCGGGAGCCGAGCCCGGCACTGAGTTTAAGCTGACTGCCTGGGAATTAAAAAACGCTCAGCGGCGTTTCAGAAAAATCAATGAAATGCGTAAAAAAGAAGCTGAAATGGTAGAAGCGAGCATAAAAAAACGTAACGGCTCGCAGTTTCAGACAGCCAAAACAAAGGCAGCGAAACAGCGCGGACTTCCCGAGGAATTCAAAAAGCCAAAGGATCGCCAGGAGTGGGAGAATTTTCTGAAACGCCTGAGACAAAGCCGGTGGAGATCAGAGACCGGCATGCTCAACGTTTACAAAGAGCGGCTAAACATTGCTATTGATAACGGCGGTTACACTGATGAAATGCGAAAAGATCTCTATGATCTCATCCGCAAAGTAAGCTATCAGCGATGTATGGAGCTCTATTACAGCGGCGAAGAGGCCCTTGATCCGTACTGGGTATACTATGATCCAACACCGGTTGAGAGAAAATACCGCACAATAAAAAAGATACTGCTCAAGGAGATTGGCAACGTTGATTTTATAATAGAGGCAATACGCAAATCAAATCTGAGTGAGGGGCAAAAGCAGCGCATTATTACGGCAGTAAGGGCAAATGCTCAGGAGGTATTAAACGAATACCTGAATAATATGGAAACTTCCGTATTTGATCCGGAGTATATTCAAAGTAATGATATATCGGCAGATATCAAGTATGCTCAGCTCTGTCAGGCTCTCGGTCTTGAGGAAGATTAACAACAACATATAAAGGATATTGATAAAAGTGAGATATGCAGCAGACTTTGAAACAACAACGACCGCACCGGCTTCGGTCTGGGCGTGGGCTTTGTGCCTGATCGGTGATGATAAAATCAGGTATGGCACAGATATTGATAGTTTTATGGCCGAGTGCCTTAAACTCCAGAACCCTACAATTTATTTTCACAATGCAAAATTTGACGGCAGCTTTATATTTTACTGGCTCCTTACACACGGCTACGAACTCACCGACAAATACCAGGAAGCCGGAGAGACTGAGAGCGGATATAAAAAAGTTGCTAAGCCTAAGGCTAATACTTTCAGGGCGTTAATCACCGGCAAATGCGAAGTGTACAGCATAGAGATCTACATGCAAAAGGGCAAAAATATTCATAAGGTCACTATCTGGGATAGTATCAAAATTTTTCGTATGAGCCTTGAGCAGCTTGCAGAGTGCTTTGATCTTCCGCTGCGTAAGGGTAAGATAGACTATAAGCGGCATGATACACCCTGCGAGGTAACACCCGAGGAATGGGATTACCTTTTTAAAGATGTTGCTATTCTGTCGCAGGCGCTGCTCAGAGCATTAAAAGCAGGCTTCGACCGTATGACTATCGGATCATGTGCATTGAATGATTACAAAAAACTGATAGGTGAACGGCGCTTTAACTACCTCTTCCCGGTCCTCGAGCTTGATGAGGATGCAGAGATACGCAAGGCGTTTAAAGGTGCCTTTGTATTCCTTAACCCGGAATTTAAAAACAAAGAGATCGGCCGCGGCATTGACCTTGACACAAACGGCCTGTATTCCTACATCTTAGCGACTAAGATATTACCCTATGGTGAACCGCTGAAATTCACCGGCAAATACCAGGCAAATGAACAATATCCGCTTTGGATCCAGTCGTTTCGATGCTCGTTTAGGCTCAAACCCGGAAAGCTGCCGACAATTCAGCAGCGCTTTGATCCGGCTTTTATGCGAACTGAGTACCTCACAAGTTCATACTCCGAGATCACAGATTCTTATGAGCTCATTGACCTCTGCATGACTAACATTGATATGATCTTATTTTTCGAGCACTACGAGGTCAGTGATATACAGTGGATCGGCGGCTACATGTTCAAGGCAGATTCAAAGCTGTTTACCGATTGGATATCAAAATGGGATTTTGTCAAGACAAATGCAGCTCAGGATAACAACCCAGCGCTCAGATTCCTTGCAAAGCTCATTGTAAATAACATTTATGGGAAATTTGCGCAGAACCCAAATATCACAAACCGTTACCCTGCATTAGACCATGAGGGCCGCGTTTCCTTTTATCCTGTTATGGTCCCAAAGCTCGATGATGAGGGGCAGCCGGTCATAGGTCCGAACGGTGAGCCGGAACTGACCGACAGGCTGACAATTGAGCCGGTCTATGTGCCGGTAGGTGTATTTATTACCGCTTACGGCAGGCTTCACACTATAAGAGCAGCACAGCTGATGCACGACAAGCACCGCTTTATATACTCAGATACTGATAGCCTGCATTTACTTCACGGTGAGATCCCGGATGACCTCCCGGTCTCACGCTTTGAAATAGGTAAGTGGAAGGTCGAAGCGGAGTTTTATAAAGCTCGTTACCTCTGCCCGAAGCGGTACGTTTTAGCGCAGCCGCTTCCGGACTTGCGAGCTCCGAAAATCCCGGCGCTCAGACTTGCGCGATTCGCAAGTTTACCGGTAGCCAGGCAGAGCGGCAGGAAGTACCGGCGCGAGAACCTAAAGATAGTATGTGCATCAATGCCCGATGCATGCCGCGGACAGGTCACTTTTGAAAATTTCAAATATGGCAAGCGATACAGCGGCAGGCTTGAGCCGGTAGCAGTTCCAGGCGGTACGATCTTCCGTGAAACGGCATTTGTATTAAATGATCCTAACCGCAATAAGACAAAGAGGGGGTGATAAAATGTATCTCAGAGACAAAGCAGCATATATCGAGTATAAACTATTTGTTATAATGCCGGGGCATTTAACTATAGGTTTAACGGTCGATGATATCCTTAATAATGCAAGTCCTGAATTTATTGATTTTATCTATCATAAACTCAGGGAAAGCGAAGAAACAGCGCAGCGTGAATATTTGCATAAAACCACTTGACAGCGCTGAAAAATAATGATAAAATGTAATCATAAAGGGCCATTTCGTTTAATGCAGCTGTTAATAGCTGCCGCGTTGTAAAGGTGGAGAGCCTGCGGCAGTTATATTTGTGGTTACGCTCAGCAGTTCAACGGAATGGTTTCTTTTTTTTAGGAGTGATAAAATGCAATATAAATACTGCCCGAATTGCGGCAGCTCGATGCTATTAAAGGAGGTAAGCGAAAATGGATGAAAATTTATTGCACATGATAATTGCTGATATTGCACGCGGAGCAATAAATATTCATAAGATAAATAAAAGTGATTTATTATCTTATAATAAGAAAATTGATGATCTTGCAGAAAATATCTTTAAATGTGCAGCACTATTGCACGATGAATTTTTTCCAAATTGTGAAGAGGGTGTAAACGATGCCGAAGCTCAGGACAGCTGAGGACCTTATACAGTATATCTCTGTATATCTCGACACTGAAACGCTTAACAAGGTAATCAATGAAAGCAAATACTTACTTCTAAAGGACAAGCTGCCGCCTGAGCAGTGGCGCGAGGTCAAAAAGGTTATTTTCTGGGATATTTCAAGACCGCTTAGCTATCAGGCGCTTTTCAATTTTATTGTAGGTAACCGCGGAGGCGGTAAGACTTACGGAGCAAAAGAGCACGTTATACGCCGCTTTTTAAAGACCGGCGAGCAGTTTATTTATCTCAGACGGTACAAGGACGAGCAGAGCGATGTCAAAACATGGTTTAACGACATTGCAGAAGAGTTCCCGGATGTAGAATTTAAAGTAAAGGGCAACAAAGAATTTTATATCAACGGCCAGCTCGCAGGTTACGCCCTCGTCCTGAGCACTGCGAAAATCAAGAAGTCGGTGCCATATCCTAAAGTATCAACTATTATCTTTGACGAGTTTATCATTGATAAAGGTGTATACAAGTATCTCCATGATGAGGTCACTTGCTTCCTGGAATTCTATGAAACGATCGCCAGGACGCGAGATGTGCAGGTTTTTTTCCTCTCCAATGCGATAACTATTACAAATCCCTATTTTTTATATTTCAATCTCCGCATGCCGTATAAATCAGATATCAGCTGCAAGGATGATAAGCTCATTCAGCTCGTTGCAAATCCGTTTTTTATCGATATGAAAAAAAATACGCGCTTCGGCCGCCTGATCTCCGGCACTGCCTATGGAGATTATGCCATAGAAAATACTTTCCTCAGGGATGATAAAACATTCATTGAGAAAAAAACCGGCAATTGTACATTTGTTTTCTCAATGATATACAAAGATAACAAGCTGGGCGTGTGGCGGTCATACTCTGACGGAAAGTTCTGGGTATCCTCAGATGTAGAAAATTTTCGTTCAGAGTATGCGCTTACAAAAGCGGATCACTCACCGAATACCATGCTTTTAACTTCCCTCAGGCAGTCAAACGCTTTTAAAATGTTCACTGATGCTTTTCAAAATGGATATTTATTTTTTGAGACTATCAATATTAAAAATATCTGCTTTGAGATTATGAAGATGTATTTTAGGTATTAACTATGGAAAGACTAACAAGCAGCAAGGTCGCTGAAAATCTCCGGCATAACATCGCCGGGCTCAGAGCGGCAGGGATTGAACCCGATATTGAATATATCCGTTATGTACGGCTCGCTGAGCTCGAGGAAGCCGAGGAAAGGCGCGAGCTCTGCGGCCGGGAAAGTGAGGAATATTATGAATGAAATTTTAAAATTGCAAGCCGATTTAATAAAGGAAATGCAAAAAACTCTAAAATTTCTGCAAGAGGAAATGGAAAGCGAAGGAACTGTTACATATAGAGCAGATAAAGCAAGCACAATACTTGTAAGATTAGCTATGACCTTTGAAAAGACACAGCCCAGATATATAACTTTGGAGGGTAAACAAAATGAATGATGAAGAAATAATCAAGGATTTCATTATCACAGGCGAAGCGATTCACATGGCTATCTCAATGGATAACGAAATTGAAGGACTTGAAGCTCCGGATTCGGTAACTGTCTCAGCAACAAGCACTGACGGTAAGATCATCGAAATAACCATAGCTATTAAGGACGGTGAGCAGAATGAAAATAATTAAACAAGGTGAGAAAACTACAAAGCGTAGTACAAGAAAATCATTCAGATGCACTTGCTGCAATTGTGAGTTCACAGCGGATCCAAAAGAATGTGTGCAGCTCCGCACTCCAATTAAACCTAATGTATATTCCTGGTGTCCCAACTGCGGTTCTCAGGTGTGGGAAAAGGATGGTGAGCAGAATGGCTGAGTTCAAAACAAAAATACTTGACAACTGGATCCAACTAAAATGTACACAGTGTAAGTACTTCAAAAAACGTGAGGGAAAACAAAGATTAGACCGATGTACAAATAAAGAAGTCACAACAGGTAAGTACAGTAAAGAAACTCTTAGTGGTTTATATTACTGCTCTGAATACGAACCAAAGGACGGTGATACAAATGACTGAATTTGAGAAAGGCTATGAACAAGGCTATAAAGACGGAATGGCAGGCGCGGCATTGCCAAACGTCAACGACAACGGCGACAAGATAGATGGTTACAGCTATGCGTACAAGACAGACAGCAACGGAGAGCCGTATATCCATATAGACAGCGTGAGAAGTATGCTGAAAAAAAGCCGCAGACGTACAGCCTGTAAGCGGTAGGAATAGCTGTATTAGCTTTATTTATACATTTAGCAGCGTGGAGTAGGCTTTGCGATAGAGTAACACGGCTTGAAGCTCTACTAAAACTACTTGAAAATGAAATTAAGTTGATACACGAAAAGGACGGTGATGCAGAATGATATTAATGATAAATGATAGATTTTACAACGAACAAGAGATACGGCAGCTCATCCAGAGTCAGGCTGAGCAGATCAGGGAGCTTAAAGAAGCAAAGCGACTTCTGAAAGTGGCGGTTGGCGATTTAAGACTTGCGAAGAAATGCCAATGCTGTAAACATCAAATAACAGGGTATGCAGATATATGTTATGGATGCCATTTTAATACAAATAAATGGGAATGGCGTTACACTGACGAATTTAAAAAGCTGATAGGAGATGAATCAAGTGGGATATAAACCATATAGTGATATTTATCTTATGACTCTGACAAAGGTGGAGGTTATAGAATTGCTAAGAGTTGCAGAGCACAACTTCTTTGCAATGGAAGAAGCTCTGAATAATTCTGCAAAGGCAGGAATGGAGACAGCTGAGAAGTTTGAAGAAGCAAAGCGACTTCTGAAAGCGGCGGTTGATGACGTTAGATATTGTATGCGCTCTTATGATCCGTGCGAAGTATGTGCTCTTTTGGAAGAAAATGGCGAATGTGCTGCCGCAGATGATAACGATTGCAGCGAAAAATATAAATGGCGTTACGAAGCCGAAGCGCGAGCTCTGATTGGCGAGAACGGTGATACAAATTACTCTTGACAAACTCAAAATGATGTGATATAATTGGAAATATCACAGAGCTGTAATGTTTTAAACCGGAAT
>Ga0233370_1000031_pt1 | contig 17321 bp, 6 predicted proteins | sample ElkDunMinimDraft_2_FD_180686 | JGI IMG/M metagenome (GOLD analysis project Ga0233370, IMG submission 180686) | Fecal eukaryotic communites from dung pellets of Tule Elk in California, USA - Elk Dung D2 | ecosystem: Host-associated > Mammals > Digestive system > Large intestine > Fecal | place...
CGCCTGCAGGTACAGGGAATACGAGAGGCATAGCCACTGTCCAAGGGCAATCACGTGTGATAGCAGCTACCACCCATGCGATAGAGTCAGCGTGGTTGGTGAAGGTGAGCTTCACTTGTTGTTTGTTAGCCTTGAGAGGAGCGGTATCAAACTCGAACCATTTAGCATCGCGTGCAGGAAGCACAGCGCCCTTGGTCCAGTCGAACAATTGTGCGTGGTCGCAACCAAGATAGTTACCATAGTTCAATTCCCAGCCAAAGAGGATTGGCTCGGTGGTAGTGATTTGCACGTAGTACTCGGTGATATTTTGATTAACCACTTTATCTGCAAGTTTCTCAACTATACTGGTCAAATAGGTTGTAAAGTCAAGCCATGTAGGAACCTTGACTGTAGCTTGGGTCAAGATATCGTATTCGCAATTGAGGGTAATGCCTACGGTGATGTTAGCCGCATTAGCGCCCTTGTTTTGGAATGTGAATCGAGGCAACAAACTGATTTCGTCGATGAGTTGGTCCGTTACGCGGTACCATTGTGTGGTGCCAGCAGCTTGGTTGTACTCAACGCCTTGCTCAATGGTAGTTGCTTTTTGGCAAGCATCGGTATCAATAGAAGCAGGGATCATAGCGGCCTCTACCTCAAGGGTCATATCGGATGTGATATTCACATAGCAGTGTTGCAAACGAGAAGCAGCAAAGAGGTTAGCATTTACCACTTGTTGTACGCTCATGCCAGCAGGAACAGGGCATGTGAAAGGAATCGTCTTACCTGGGCAGTTGAGCGCGATCTCACCATTTACGAGTGCCACAGCATCGGAGTGGTTGGTGAAAGTGAGTTGTACAGAATTGCCAGTTTCCAAGATAGGAGTAATATCCAACTCGTACCAAGCTGAAGTACCTGCCTCGTGTTTCACGCCCGTATTCCAATCGAATACGATAGCGTTCTCACATGGATAGAATGCCTCTTTGGTCAATTCGAACTCTACCTCTTGATCAGCAGTGAAGCGGATGTATGCGGTAGTATTCGCATTAATGGTCTTAAGGATGTTGTCTTTTACGAGTTTCACCTCAGAGCCATTGGCTGCGATGGTAAAGCTTTGCTCAATAACGTCCCAAACAGGGGTAGTGAATGCTACCTCAGCGGTAAACTTAGCTACTTGCGCAGTCTTGTTGTTAACAACCAAATTGATAATCTCGTTTTGAGCAGCGATCAGATCCTTCACAGCAATTGCATATACTTTGCCTTTGTTAGCCTCGAGTTTGTTAGCTTGCTCGAAGGTTAAGGCAGCAGCATTCGCGTGCTCGAATACTGGACCTTGCGTTTGGTCGATTTTAATTTGCTCTACGCTCAGAGTGATAGGTTGGTCGTTGGTCAGTTTCACGAACACGTAATCCTCTTCCAATACGTTCAAGAACACGCGACCGAAGTCGTATTGGTTCTTTTCGCCAGAAGTAATTACCCAATCGTTTTCGATTACCGCAGAAGCAGGGCAGTCCAAGCTCATGTCGAATGCCACGTGTGCCTCAGCTGCACCATTGTTAGCCACCACGAATTTGAGTTTGTCGCCGTTAGCTTTCACCTCAGCGAGGTTAAGACGGAACCATTGCTCGCCAGCAGGTACCGCAACGCCGTTCCAATCGAAGTCGATAGCTTGGGTACAAGCATCATCTACGATTTCTTCTGTCTCATACACTTTTGCAGCCAAAACTACATCTTGAGTAGATTGTAGTTGCAGATACACATCTTTCAAGCCAAGACTCATCAATGATTTAAGGGTTACCTCACGACCTGAAGCATTAAAGCCCTTGAAACTCCACAGCACATAGTCTTTGCCTGCAATTGAATAATCCTTATCTACATTACCACCTTGAGTTTGTCCCAAAATTGAGATAGATGCATCTGCTTTCAAATTAACAGCAGCCACCTCCTCAGTAAGGTTGGTAAGATAAAGTGCCAAAGTAGGGTCTTCAACACTTGTCAATGGAGACAAATCAACGCGATACCACAAAACGGCAGTGCCTGCTTTGTGAACGTTGCCATTCTCCCAATCAAAGTCAATCGCATTGGCTTTGGTGATACCGCTGTTATTACCAATAGCCATCATGCTGACAGCCATCAATAATGCAACGGTGGATAGTAAAATCTTTCGCATCACTTTAAAGAATTTAAGTTATTAATTATGTTTATTTATTTATTATTTTCAAAACACTTTGGTTTTATCCGTATTAGGTACAATCTATAAAATTGCGCAAAGGTAATAAAATTTTGTTAATTATGCAAGTTTTTTAAGATAAAATATACTTTTTTTTCGAAAATCTTATTCACGTACTCTTTTATCACTTGACCATCGCCTTTGCTCGGTCGGTTTCACCGCATACAAAATAGATTCCACTTGGCAAATCGAATTGTGTTTCTTCAGTAACATGCTGTGATGTAACTAGCTGACCTGCAGTATTATAAATAGCCACATGTTGTGGAATAATTGGTATCACAGCTAAACCAGTAGGAGTGGTATATACCAGTAAGTTGCGGTCTGGTGCAATCGTTGGGGTATTGAAGTCGTTTTCCTCTTCATCTTGATAATTGACAGTACCATCCATCATATCGATAGTAGCTCTACGTCCTGGCATGGCTGCACCAGAAGGCATACCAGCCAACACAAATCCTTCGGTAGGTAGTATTTCTTCTTCGTTAGCGGAATTAACAAATTTCTGTGATCCATCATAATATAGGTAATATGCATTTGGATTCTGCACATTTACAGCCGCCAAGGTGAAATTGCCTCGTACTTGTGCTTGACCAGCAGTTACATTCATATTATTTAATATCACATCTTGATGAAATTCTTTACCTTCAATAGTTTGTGGTCCAAGTCCTTCAAAGATTAGGTATTTACCCGTCCAATAGTCCCATGTCGCACGATCTTCTTCCATATATCCATCATACATATATGGGAAATTCATGGAGTAGATTTCTCCCTTTTTCATGACCACATCATATTGCGTGGTACCATGGATAACTTTCTCAGGTGTTTCAGGCAAATATTTCCAATCAGTAGTAAATTTCGTACCATTCCATGTCCATGTACCTGATGAGCGTTGCAAGTAGTAATGGGCATCGTAGTTGCTACCCGTAAAATGCTTCAAGTTGACTTTTCCACGCCCCTTTTCGATGGTTGCATCGATAAACCACTTATTGTAAATATCCCAGAAAGCAACATCTGTTTTATTAAATTCCATATCGAATCCCAAGTAAGTGAATATATCCAAACTTGATTTTGCCTGTTGCAAATAAGCACTATGAGTATCTTCAGCAGCGATCGTCACCAATTTTTCCTCAGGATATGCCTCTACGACATAGACATTGGTAATATCAAATGGTGGGCAGAAAAGCATCCACTTATCGGCTGCAGCAATAGGTTTGATGATATATTGTGCTCCTTCCACCCTATAACTGCTAGTGTTTTCTATATCATTTCGGAGTTCATCCTCATTCAGTTCAACCGTTGACTCACCTAATCCCACATCAGGAGTAATATATCCCGCTCCAGGACCTGCAACCGCCATTGCATAATCATCTGCCTCAGCATATAGGAGATACATCGTATGCTCAGTTGGAGAACTTGGCACAGTCTTAGGACCACCGAATGTTTCCGTGAAGCCCAATGCACCCGCATTCAAAGATGGCGTACAGAATATCCAGTTATAGATAAATTCTTCGGTCAAGTACATCTTCTCCGTAAATTGATATGGAAGCATAAAGGTTACCGAATCCGTCTTATCTGCCTTTAAACTACTATGGGAATAAGAAGAAGTCTTTCCATCGTAATAATCCCTCAAAGTCAATCCCTTATAGGCATGCTCTTGCTGACAAACCAGATTGTCCGCAATAGAATCCCAATTGACTGTAGCCAAATAGAAGGGAGATTCGGGCTGATTGTTAATAGGGAATCGAGCAGTTACCAGAGGGTTGCCATATTGATCGGAAGGCGATGCTCCCAAGTGTTCAGGTCCCGTACATGACCAAATATCGCAATAGTAGGTACCACCATTTATCTTGGTATCTACAGGACACTTGAGAGAATTGGCAGTACGATAGTATTTACCTAATCGACCATTCATAAAGCTTTCTGATAGGGCTTCACTATAGATACTACCGTCGTTGAAATAAACGTGGCCACCAGGTTGGTCATCGCCCAGACCACACAAAGTAGCAGAGATTACCGACACTTCGTATCTAAAGAATCGTCTTCCGATAGCAAATGTAGATAGGTATATATCAGCCAGCAACTCAGAGTTTTTCAAATATATTTGACCACCATTGAAGTTGATCCTTGATTTGTCATTACCCAATTCTATGGAAGGTCGTTGTACATCCGTTGGGCAGAGATTGATTTTACCATTGGTACGTTGCATCTGAATTCCGCCATATTCTATAGGCCATTTATCATCGATAGAAAGTTCTACTGCTTGGTCTTCGGAAGTTGCATGTATTTGTATCGGTGCAGAATAGAAACCTGCAGCTTTAGTTATTCCTACTGCTCCAGCTTGAATAGCTCCCATACCGCCATCTAGTCGGTTGGAGTCTCTCAGGTGGATGGTTGGGTAGAATGGTGCGCCCGACGTAGATTGGAATACAAATGGCGCTGCAGATGCAGGTATATAATCTATTTGTCCAAGATGGAGTTCCACTCGGACAGTATCCGTTGTTTTAAAGAAGCATGCGCCATTATCGGTATGGGGACGCGCATGGAGGTATAAATCTTCAAAATACAAGTCCACCTTTGCTCCCGCACCACCTGTGAAACAGAACACACCAATCTGGTCATTGGCTGTACCACTGGATGCATATGGACAGTGACCTGTGAAATATATCTTCTGTCCATTGGCTGCGATGGTACTTATCGGTTTTATAGAAGAGGTCACGTTCATATTCGGAATCGTGGTTTGGTGGATATATCCATTGCCAGCGTCTGTTCGTTTGTAGATATAGCATGGCGTCACCGCATCCGGAATAATATTCTGATTACGTTCATATCTGCCTCTAACTACCTTAAGATTACCCGCTGCATTATTGTCTGCGGGGGTTGTTAAGCCAAAAATATACAGGTAGTCAAACAGTGCTGTACCATTTGCATCAAACGTAGCCGATAGATCCACTTCCACTTTGGGTTTGTAAGGGAAATCGTTAGAATATTTGTTGGTACCCGTATAGATGCCTGTATTTGTAGCATTGGGTTGGAGTATCGTCTGGGGTACGCCATCTACCAAGATAATTCCCGTTACCTTTACATTAGCAACAGCCAGTTGATTTCCATCTGCATCCTTAGCCGTGATGATACAAGTTTTTCCGATTGCGGAATCATCAACAACTCCCTTATATTTAACCACAAGCGGTATGGTAGCGAATTGGTCAATACCCAATCCATCCATATAATCGAGTGTAATGCTTGTTTGTGGTGCATCGCTCTCCGTACGTGCTAAGCCAAATTCTGAAGAACTGATCGTCAACACTACCTTGGTTAAGTTTGACACTTCTGCAGAGAACGCAGCACTCTTTACTTCATTTCCCATCTTAACCAATTCTATTTCTGCTGGAAGAATTTCTACACCTACTCGCTCGGTGATACAAATATCAGTAATTTTACCCATTACACCATATTTGGTAAACCATTCTTCATAAGTTCCAGTTATGGATAATTTCACATATCTAGCTTCACTTCGAAATTTAGTTCCATCTTCTAATGGAATAAAATCAATACCATTATCAGATTGCGTTACTTCCCATGTCTCGTATCCTGCACCTTGGGTAGTGGTTTTATTCCATATCAACTCATCTGGCGTTCCTTCAAATCTAAATATAATATTTCCACCTGTTGTGTTTATAGCTTTAGATCCCAACACGATAGCACCATCTTCATATTTTGCCTCATATTTGGCGTACGCATTTTCAAATAAATTCTCTAAACTTTGTTCACACAATGTACCCACGTGCATAGGGTTGTTACGGATGGAAATATAGAACACTTGTGACTTTTCCATCCATAAGTCACCCGATTGCTGGAAGACGGTGATTTTGATGCCATCTCTCAGCGCAGACTCCACCTTCGCGCTCACGCCATTGAACGAGATGATATTTGTCATATCTCCCTCTGGCTTGATCGTAACACGATAGTTAACCAAATCGCCATTGGTTGTCGTTACGAAATTCGGATAGGATTTGTTCGGATAGAACACATGATAGGTATTGCCATTCTCAGTATATGTACTTTCAGAATTCAGTGTAAATACAGGTGTACGCTTGGTAACATTCACATTAAGCGTTAGTGTTTTGTCTTCGTAGTCATCGTTACCTGATTGGGTATATGTCAACACGGTAGAACCCACTTCAGTCGCTGTGATTTTACCTGTTGTAGGATCTACGCTTACTACACCTGGGTTGGTATATGTAGGAATAGCCAGATCTAATCCATCCGTATTCTTTAAATAGTCGTTTCGCTCGTAGGAATCTCCCTTGTAGATTGTAATAGTACCATTATCTACCCATCCATCAGGTTTCCAATCAATGCTATACGTACTTTTTTGATTGACTGCCACCTTCACTATTTGTGTTCTGCCAACAGAATAATCTTTCCCCTCGTATTGCACATTATGCTTTGGCTTCAATTGAACGGTTGCTTGGAAGATACCCGCCTCATCGGTCGTCGCTTCGAAAGTTACAGGGATGTCCACAAAGTAGATCGGCTGGGTGTTCGGTGCTTTCGTAACTGTCCATGTATCTCCTAATGACCAAGTGGTTCCATTGGATGAAATAATACTTGGTTCAAAATAATCCTTAATGGTAGTTGAATTTATACCAATAGGATCTCTCACTGTAAATCTCAGTGTAGCATTACGGGTTGGCTCGCCTTCCAACAACTCAGATTCGGTAATCTTGTTGAGTGTAGTAGTTGGATTATCAGTAGGTAGTATCACCTCAGGTATGGTAATTCCAAATTTCCAGTTATTAGAAAAGATATCATATACAACATCTAATTTACCTATTTTTCCGCCTGTACGTTGTGTTGTAAATGTTAATGTATTAGACGTATAACCTAATTTTTCTATATACTGTGGATCCTGTGCTGATGTACTGGTCGGTTTTTGGTCGGGATTATTCGTATTAATACCATAATATGGTATTATATCTAGAAGCCAACCATCATATTCACCATCCTTCCAGACGTTAAAAGAGTATTTATGAAAAATCGTGTGCTGCGGTGATGAGAATGTTATGCTTGCTTTATTGCTTGTTTGAAAGGCAGCTAAATCTTTATTTAGCAACAAACCAGTTTGTTCACCATTACTCCATGCTTTTTCAAGGGTATTTTCGCCTCCCAAAGTTCCCATCTTTTGTGTAATAAGCGGGTTAGAGGTGTGATCTGGCGCAGAAAGTGTTACATTTATTTGCTCTGCCCAAAGAGCAGTCGTTGCAAGAATGATTCCACACAAGATTGATACAATTTTTTTCATATAGCTTAAAAATTTTTAGTTTACTTGTTTATATTTAGCGGCAAAGCCGAGATAATTTACAATTTGACGATTTACTATGTACGATTTATTTACGATTGGGTCTATTTACTATTTTTATGTTGTTCGCCCGAGGGCGGGGTGTTTACATCAGTTCACGCAATTCATCTACTGAAGGTAATGCACGATATTGTTCTGGCAATTCATCTACACTGCGATATGTAGCAACACCTAAAGGTTTGGACATATCACGCAAGGCGAACTCCACTTCTGTATTATTCTTATCTCTACACAATATGATACCTACACTCGGATTCTCATCAGGCAGTTTGACATACTCGTCTAACGCAGAAAGGTAGTAATTAAGTTTGCCTGCATATTCGGGTTGAAACTCTCCATTCTTCAATTCGATGGCAACCATGCAACGCATTCGACGATGATAAAACAACAAATCTATAAATCGCTCCTTTCCTGCCACCATCACACGATATTGATTACCCATAAAAGTAAACTCATTGCCCAATGACATCAAGAAATTTTTGATGTTATTCACAATATGTTGCTCTACATCGCGCTCATCCACATGATCAGGATCGTCCACATGCCAGAAATCCAACACATGGTTTTCCTTGAAAGTCTGCATCGCTACCGCACGCTGTTTCTCATTAGGAATAGTAATGGCAAAATTGCTTGGCATTGCCCCTAATGTATGATATAGGTCATCACGCAAAGCTTGCTCCAAGCGACGTGTGCCCCAAAATTCAGTAGCTGCTTGGCGGATATAGAACCAGCGAGCACGGATATCCTTCACCTGCGCAAAGATTATACAATGATGTGTAAAACCAATAGAGGTAAAACTCATTACATCTTGCTCACTAATTTCGCTCATCACTGACGAGCAAAATGTAAATGGCTGAATATCAGCAGAAAGAGGAATAATTTCCATTTCGCTCATCACTGCGGAGCGATTTTCAAAGACATCTACCCATTCTTCGTAGAACTGGCGCATTCTGCGCATGTTTTGCGCCGAGAAACCTATCAATCCAGGCATCTCTTGTTGCAACTGATTGGAGATCTGCTCAATGGCACCAGTTCCCCACGCAGCATTACGACTATGTTCGGAAATGTATTTACCTACTCCATAGTACAAGCCCAAGCTCACGCCATTTGCATGACGCGATACACGGTAGCGAGAGACTTGAATAGCCTGCTTAATGGCTTTGACTGCCTGCACATATTGATATGTTACCGATTGTTGCATTTGGTTTGTCGGCAAAGCCGAGATAATTTACAATTTGACGATTTACAATGTACTATTTATGTGCGATTGGGTTATTTTATGTTGTTCGCCTCGGGATATCTTCGGGGTATCTTCGGGATATCTTCGGGATCGCTACCCTTGCGCAAAAGTAGCGTAAGGGTAGCGAAATAGTATTCTATAATTTCTCACCCAAGATGGTATAGCGGTCTTCGCCAACCAAGATGTATATACGTCCGTCTGGTGTGCAAATGATATTTCGCTTCACCGTATCCTTAATGATTGGGCTAAATATACCCGTATCATCTATACGATAGGCAGTAGTAGTCAGCACGCCCAGTTTTTTGGAATAGAAACGGAAATACAAGAAGCCATCTTCTGGCAAGCGTTCATTCTCGATTGCTTTGACACGTACTTCCTCTCCAATCACCATTGTATCATTAGGCAAAATATCTACATCGCTTGAGTTCAAGACATACATATTGGTTGGAACCATATTGAAATCACATTGTGTCGCCATATATGCCCATAAGGTATCTACACCAGACCAATGCAGCGTGACATCACTATCTTTCCACAGATCGTAGTTGACACGATATACCGTATTTTGCGAGTACGCTGGTATGTTCTTCTTATCGTTTGGCAGCAATTCCAAGCTATTCTCTACGCACGCGCACGCGTTCCATATAGTAGGAGTAATCTGTACCGCATTGGAAGCATAGAATATGATATACAAGATATCATTAGCCGTTTCAGTAAACAATTCGCTGAATTGGAATTTCGAGATTTGGAGACGTCTTTGATTATCTTTAACAAAGAATGGATATGCAGCAATATATTGTGGTTCAGCACTCATAATATCAAAGTCTAATGAGGTTGATACAAACGCAACAACGCTATCTGTGCTATTCGTTACAAACTCTACCGATTGATTAGCCCATTTTCTAGTAAAATAGAATGTTTCATCAATTGCTTCCAATGGAATATTGATAGTCGAGTCTATCACCAATGGCGTAGCATCAATCTCATCCAATTGCAGATATGGTTTAGCAATTAGTCCCCCCTTGGCAGAGTTGGAGAATCGGAAATACATAAATCCATCCGCATCTGCATACTCAGCAGCGGCCAATAGTTCCTCTTGCGTTAAAATGATTGTATCACGCGATCCATCGGTATTAACCTTGAGGTCTCTATATATTTTTACGTGTTCGTTATTCTTCTTGAGGTTGAATCCCTTGCAGGTATCGCACAAGAAAACCGTCAGCGCGCTAGTACCTTGCCAATAGAGCATCATATCTTGTTTTGCCCATTGGTTAATATTAACACGCCAAGCAGTAGAAGTGGCATTTTTCTGAAGGACAACACTATCGCGCAAGTATATTTCATCCGTAGCTTCAACGCAGACTCCCGCACCCCAAAGAGTAGGTGTAATCTCAGTAGGTCGAGCAGAGATAAACTTGACAAACACATGGTCTCCCTCCACATTTTTGCAGATTTCTTTCATTTGTTTCTTAGACAGTGTCAATTCTGTACCATTATCCGCAGTAGAGAAATCGTAGGTAGTAAACACATGCTCATCGCTTTCATCGGCAGTGAATTGTACATTATCCGAGAAATAAGCTGTAACAGGGCAAGCTGCAGAAGATGACCACAAAATGCTCTTCTCATCCCAAGATGTTGAGAAGAAATATACCTGCTCCGTAGCTTTTGCCTCTACATGTGTAGGTTCGTTGAAGACTAATTGGATAGCATTTCTCATGGACTCATCCATAGGTTTCTTTTCTACGATAAGTTCCCCAGTCTCTCCCGAAACCATTCGGAGATAATAGACACCACCTTTTCCGAAGAGAGATACGTATTCCTTGATATCATTCTTGCTAAAGTCACGAATATTCTCTCCATTGCCTGCATCAGGATTCAAGACAAACATATCCAATGCACATTTATCGCCTGCTGTCTTGAATTCAAACTCACAGTCTTCACCAATCCACACTTGTACAGGTGCTTCTTTACCTGTCCAACGGAAGCGGATACTATCATTTTGCCAATCAGCAAATGGCAGCACATAACTATCCATCTCATGTTGTACTCCAGCCATTATTGTATCTGGCAGATTGAGCCACTCCGAACTCTCCACGCACGAACGGAAGGTGGTGTCTGGTGTCATACGAACATCACCACCACAAGGAGCATTTACCTTTACAAAGACATCAATATCGTATGTTATATTGAATAAGGTCATAATCTCGCGATACGACTCATTGATTGAAAGCGAGTATAACTCGCGATTGAATTCATCAAACGAACGAGCAAACGTAAATTTAATAGGTACATTTACTCCCCAACCCGAAGCAGACTGGATCATAAAATCTAAGTTAGGATCATCATACTGACCATGTGTACATGAAAAATCCACTTCAATCGTAGGAGTTTGCGTAATAGTTGCATCAGGATAGAAATAGCAGGTCAATGGCAAATCATAAGTAGAAGCTCGATAGTAATAAGTACCCGCTTGAGGCACTTTACCCTCATACGATTTATTCACAGGAATAGCAGTTTCACATGTTAAGCCATCAGGTGTTTGCGACATAAGCATGCTGCTCATCAGCACAACTACGAAAGAAATAAAAAAACGTTTCATTATGGATAAAGTTTTTAATGTTTACAACTATATATTAAATAGATTCTTGTTTTCTCACTTTGTAACATACAACACAAGCATAGAGCAGGCATAACAGCAAGACAAATGGGACTGCATCACCGAGAGGGAGGAGTTTCCACTTAAAACTCTCATCAGCTTGCTGCATATTGAGCCATTCCCAGAAAGCATCCCATTGCTGCTGGTTCGAGAAATCCGTATCACCCGTAATCGCTGCATAGAGCGCAAGTATTTGTTCCTTTGTCAAACCTTCGGCTCCACCAGAATAGCCTTTGAATTCCTCGCCCAATGCTTCCTCCCATTTGTCAGAACTAGTAAGCCAACCAATATAGTTCTCTTGGATACCTACTCTCTTTTGGTTATTGATTCCCAACGAACGTCCATAACCATATGTCAAGTTAGAAGCACCTATTTGACAAAGCTGACCGCCAATAGAGGTAATGGACGAGCGCAGAGGCATATTATACGCATTAGCCATGGAAGAAATCGCACTCACTGCAACCATTTCACCTTGCAGAACCTCTGCATTTTGACCACGCGCTACCATCGCATAGTTAGGCATAGATGGCATCGACAGGGATGCAGCCGAAGGCATCGCCTCTGGATTAGCGCGGAAAGAGCCACCCGCTACACCACCCATCATATCACTACCACCACCGAAAGAATGGAACTGAGCAGCGGAAGATGCATAGGAGATAGGTGAGGAGGTAATAGGGCTATGAGGTGAGGAGGTGAGGAGGTTATTAGGCGAGGAGGCCATTAGGTGATAAGGCACAGAGGAAGCCTTGCGCGAGAGAGTGCGCGAAGGAGACAAAGATAGCGCCATACCAGAAGAAGGACGCTCAGAAGACATATTCAATTGCGAATACTTTGAACCTCCTACAGAATTGTACATATCATGTGGATTCCATACTCCATCATCCAAGACATTGCGCGTATTCAACAACCACAATCCTCCCAACAATGCTGTACACAATACTACAGCGATAAAGGCATTTACATTAATTCTCATTTCTCAAATCGTTTTATTATTCTTACCTTAAAAATCAAACTAAAAAGATATGGTAAACCATAATTAGGGCGCAAAGGTAGTATTTTTTTTCGAACTGACCAAATTTTTGACGTATTTTTAAGAAAAAAGTAGCATTTATCTAGATTTCAAAAAGGCACGCAGATGGCGCAATTTTAGGGGGGGGGTAATAACTGGTTGATAGTCAGAGGGTTAAGGTGTAAGACAGAAACAGATCGCTCGCGTAGCTCGCTGTAGATCACTTCGTTGTAGATCGGCTACGCCTGTAGATCGCTCGCGTAGCTCGCTGGAAAAGGTTAAAGTTTAAAGGTTAGAGGTTAGAGGCGGGGAGAGAGGATTTCTTCGAAGGTGTTGATCTTGGATTTGTCGTATGGACCATAGACCTTGATATAGTTATCGGTGAAGCCCGACATCTGGTCGCCTTCACGCTTGGATTCCCACAAGACAACTGCTTTTCTATCTGCATGCTTTGCATAGAAAGCACGCGTCTTCTCCTCAGACACCTCATGCAGCAGTTTACTGCGACGTTGGCGCTCCGCCTTGGGCACCACATAAAGGTCCATCTCAAGCATGCGTGTGTTGGCACGCTCGGAATAGGTAAACACATGCAACTGGCTCACATCCAAGGACTTGACGAACGTGAGATAGTCGTTCCAACATTCCTCCGTCTCACCTCGTACACCCACCATGCAATCCACACCAATAAACGCATGCGGCATCACGCGGCGGATATGCTGTACCCGCTCGGCAAAGAGCTCACGCGTATAGCGACGTTTCATGATCTTAAGCACCTCATTACTACCCGATTGCAGCGGGATATGGAAGTGCGGCGCGAAGTGGCGAGAGTGAGCTACAAACTCGATTATCTCATCCGTCAGCAGATTGGGTTCGCAGGAGGAGATACGTATGCGGTAGTGATGTGTAGGGTGTAGGGTATCAAGGGCCCGGAGGAGGTCAAGGAAGGTTTCGCCTGTTGAACGACCGAAATCACCGATATTCACCCCCGTGATTATCAATTCCTTGGCACCTTGATTAAGTGCCTCTTGTGCATCGCGCACCACCTCGCTGATTCGAGGGTTACGCGATTTGCCACGCGCATAAGGGATGGTACAATAGGTACAGAAATAGTTGCAACCATCTTGCACCTTGATAAAGCAGCGTGTGCGATCATCGGCGGAGTGTACTCCGTGGAAGTCGTCTACCTCGCGTATTGCTCCTACGCGGATTTTTTCACCAGTAGTTTCCGGAGTCGCGAGTCGCGACTCGATTTCTTCAATGAGCGCAGGGATATCGTATTTCTCGTTCTGACCGAGTACATAGTCTACCCCTTCTATCTGAGCAATCTGATGGGGCTGGAGTTGGGCATAGCAGCCCGTGACGATGATGATGGCGTTGGGGTATTTGCGATGGAGCTGGTGGATGGTTTGTCGGTCCTTGTGGTCGGCGGCATCTGTGACAGAGCAGGTATTCACCACGCATACATCGGGCACTTCGCTCAGCGAAGCGCGCTCGTGTCCACGCAGCAGCAGTTGTTTGCCGAGGGCACTGCTCTCGGCAAAGTTGAGTTTGCATCCTAATGTCACAAAGCGGATTTTCATTATTGTGTTATTTTTAAACGACAATTTACGTCAATTTTATTGTCAATTACAGTCAATTCGTGGGAGATATTGTTTATCAGTTGAAAGATTGTGGCGTTTAACGCCACAATAGCAACCGATAACAATAGTTTATTTTCCGACTTCTTGTTATCCGAGTAATGAGCGGACAAATTCTTCGCGATCGAAGACTTGCAAGTCGGTCATCTGTTCACCCAAGCCGATATAACGAACTGGGATCTTAAACTGGTCGCTGATACCAATCACCACGCCACCCTTGGCGGTACCATCCAACTTGGTGATAGCCAACGAACTAACCTGCGTAGCGCGGGTGAACTGCTTCGCCTGCTCAAAGGCATTCTGACCTGTACTACCGTCCAACACCAGCATCACATCATGTGGCGCATTAGGCACGACCTTCTGCATCACGTTCTTGATCTTGGTAAGCTCGTTCATCAGGTTGATCTTATTATGCAAGCGACCCGCTGTATCGATCAACACCACATCCGCATCGTTGGCTTTTGCGCTTTGCAAGGTATCAAAGGCCACACTGGCGGGGTCGGAGCCCTGCTGCTGTTTGACAACAGGCACACCTACGCGTTCGCCCCAAATACACAATTGCTCCACCGCAGCGGCACGGAAGGTATCGGCTGCGCCGAGATAGACTTTTTTGCCCGCAGCCTTGTATTGGTGCGCCAATTTGCCAATAGTGGTGGTCTTACCCACTCCATTCACGCCCACCACCATGATCACATAAGGTTTGCATGGCAGGGGGTCGTTGAAATCGGCTACCTGCATACTGTTGTTCTCAGCCAACAAGGATGCCACTTCTTCCACGAGTATCTTATTGAGTTCGGCAGTACCGAGATATTTATCTCGCTTCACACGCTCTTGCACTCGTTCGATGATACGCAAGGTAGTCTCCACGCCCACATCCGAAGTGATGAGCGCTTCCTCCAAATTATCCAGTACATCATCATCCACGGTGGATTTACCCGCAATAGCATGCGTGATCTTGCTGAGTACCGACTCTTTTGTCTTCTCCAGTCCTTTGTCTAGGGTCTCCTTCTTCTCTTTTCCAAATAGTCCAAAAAATGCCATAGTTAACCAAATTAGAAATTGTGCGCAAAAGTAGTAAAATTATTCCACATATGCAAATTTCAGGCAGATAAAACGAAATAATTTGCTCGGAGATTCGCATAATTTGATGGCTAAACGTGATTTTTTTGTGTTTTTTTTGGTGGTTTCAAAAAAAAGCAGTATCTTTGCGGCGTAAATGCGAAAGTGGGCATTTATTTCTATTCTATTTTTTTCTAATACGATTTTTTACATACATTTTTTATATGCAATACGATATGCAGAAACTCGGGCGTATGACGCTCGAACAATTGACAGAGATTGCGGGTGAATTTGGGCTCAAAGTACGCCGTAACGCCTCGTTGCAATCTATTATTTATGACATTTTGGATGCTCAAGCGGATCGACGCGGCGCCGAAGTGCAAGCCAAAGAGGATGCTAAACAAGCCAAAGCCGAAGAGAAGAAACGCAACAAACGTACTCGTATCCAAAGCGCTCCACAGAAAGTAAATACCGACAACCTCAAGAGCAACCGAGTATTGGCTACTGTAGGAAATGAGCAAGAGACCTTGGGACAGATGAAAGATGAGCAGGCCAAGCAACCACAGCCCAAGCCAGTAGTTTCAGCCGTACAGCCCATGTTTGGTGATATCGAGCCAGTTCCCGCAACCAGTGATATCACTCCAGATAAGCCACAAGCACCCGAGCAATCTCCAAAAAAGAAATCCAAGAAGCGAAACGACAAACCAGAGGTTATACCCGCAGCCCAAGAGCCCAAGGACATAGCTCCATCCACAGCTCCAGAGGAGAAGACCGAAGAGAAGATCGAGAAGAAAGCTCCCAAGAAAGGCAAAGGTCGTCCAAAGAAAGGAGAGAAGAATGTAGAGAACGCGGCTAAGCAGCCACAGGATACACAGAATGCTACCAACGAGGAAGCGAAAGGCGAGGAAGCGAAAGGCGGCGAAGAGGTGAAAGAGCAGCCTACCCCTACCCCCTCCCTAAAGGGAAAGGAAAATGGCGAAGCGGTGAAGAACAAGGAGACAGCAGAGGAGAAGAAAGCACGTATCCATGCACGTATCGCCCAAATCACCCAACAGATAGCGAAACGCGAGGAGCAAATCGCCAACGGCGAAGAGATAACGCCTATCAACGAAGTGCCACAACCTCCAGTCACCTTGTCGCCAGAAGAAGAGACATTGAACAAGGGATTGGAGGCGTTTGGCGATACCATCACCGCTATTGGCACATTGGAATGTGCGCCTGATGGCTATGGATTCTTGCGCAGCGCCGACTACAACTATATTTCTTCGCCAGACGACATCTACGTATCGCAACAGCAGATACGTCAGTATAGTCTGAAGACCGGCGACACGGTGGAATGTACTATTCGTCCACCTAAAGAGGCAGACAAGTACTTCCCTATGAAAGAGGTATTGCGCGTGAATGGCGTTGCACCAGAGGTAGCCAAAGAGCGCATCGCATTTGAGAACTTGACCCCATTGTTCCCAGACGAGAAATTCAAGTTGTGCAAAGGCGACAAGAGTGATCCGCTGTCGGTACGTATCATCGATTTCTTTGCCCCCATTGGCAAGGGACAACGTGGTTTGATCGTGGCACAACCTAAGACAGGTAAGACCGTGCTGCTCAAGCAGATAGCCAATGCTATTGCACAAAACCATCCAGAGGTGTATATGATCGTTCTGCTCATCGACGAGCGTCCAGAGGAGGTGACCGATATGGCACGTTCGGTGAATGCCGAGGTGATTGCATCTACTTTCGACGAGCCCGCAGAAAACCACGTGAAAGTGGCGAATATCGTACATGAGAAAGCGAAACGATTGGTAGAATGTGGACATGATGTAGTCATATTATTAGATAGTATCACGCGCCTTGCGCGCGCATACAATACGGTGGCACCAGCCAGCGGAAAAGTATTGTCCGGCGGTGTAGAGGCACAGGCCTTGCATAAACCCAAACGTTTCTTTGGTGCTGCGCGTAATATAGAGAATGGCGGTAGTTTGACTATCATCGCTACAGCACTCACCGAGACGGGTAGTAAGATGGATGATGTGATCTTTGAGGAGTTTAAGGGAACAGGTAACATGGAGTTGCAATTGGATCGCAAGCTCAGCAACAAACGTATCTTCCCTGCGGTAGATATACCCGCTTCCTCTACTCGTCGCGACGACTTGCTATT
>Ga0233370_1000032_pt1 | contig 17319 bp, 20 predicted proteins | sample ElkDunMinimDraft_2_FD_180686 | JGI IMG/M metagenome (GOLD analysis project Ga0233370, IMG submission 180686) | Fecal eukaryotic communites from dung pellets of Tule Elk in California, USA - Elk Dung D2 | ecosystem: Host-associated > Mammals > Digestive system > Large intestine > Fecal | place...
CATTTCGGGTAAACTTTCCAAGAAACATCACGTGGTGCACTGTATCCGCCAAGCGGCTACCAACAACCCCGAGATGATCCGCAACCCTCAGTTCACCCAATGGAAAGACCCAAATCGCGAGATCAAACAAACTGCAGCACAGATGGCTTGGACGCAGAAGTTCGGTCAGATCAGCAATGCTACTCGTGCACGACTCATCGACGCTTCGCACATGAACGCCGACCGCGCTGCCTTCGCTCAACAAACTGAGTACAAGACCCTCTACAGCTTCGTCTGGAACCTCGTCCGCGAGGAAATGGAGTAAGAAAGACGACAACTATGAGTGTTTATGTCCCCACGTCGTGTGGCTGTGTTGTTGCCACACGAAACGTTGTTGAAATATGTTGTTTATGTTGTTGATAATAACATCCCTTGGGCACTCATGGAGAATATTCCTCGCCGCGGCAGGATGTTGATTGCCGCGGAATGTTGTCGGTATTGTCGTTAATAAAAATCATTAGGATAATTTTATTTTCTATCATTCATGAAAAAGCTCCAACTCATCATCGCTACTGCAATGTGCGCCTTCGGGTGTGCATTGCTTGCGTGTGGGTTTGTAGCGCATCCTCTCGGAGAAATCCACCACTCCGTCCTTATTGCTTTTGGCGAGATACTCACCTTCGCTGGCTCACTCATCGGTATAGACTATCACTACCGATATAAAGAATAATTTTGTTATTGCTCAACCGGCAACGAGTTGCCCATTATGAGCAAAAACAAAAACCTCTCCTCGAATTGACAAAAATTGACATCTTAATTGACAATAATTGTCTTAAAATAAACCCAAGAAAATTATGTATATACGATTGATTAGAAATAAGCCCCAAGGCAATGCCATCACCGGTCGCCTTGTTATCAATGGCAGATGGTTCTGCAATACCCTTGAGCGTGTCGGCTATCAAATCCCCGCTCTCTGCTACCACATTGCCGTCACCCACTCCCAAAAGTTCAAACGCCTGCTGCCTATCGTGCAGAACGTCCCACAGCGCAGTGGCATCCGCTTCCATCGCGGCTCAAAGCCCGAACACTCCACTGGCTGCATTTTGGTTGTCGCAGACAACCCCAGCCGCTCGAGGGGTATTGATTCGAGCGGAATGTTGTCAAAATTGTCGTCAAACAAAAAAAATATCGGTAGTCGTTCAGCTGCCGACGTCGAAACCCAGTTAACCCAATTGTTGTTACAAACCCAAGAATCCCATGAAGAAATCATCCTTGAAGTCACTGACTTTCATCCTGGCACTGAGTATGGTTATAACACTCCTTGCCCTTCGTCAGAATGGGCTTGCGAGAAAGAAATCCGCTCCGCGCATTTTGCTCGCCGCCCTTCTTCCTCTATCCTCGTGCTCGCGAAGCACTCGGATGATTGCAAGGGATAATATATTTTGTTTTTCCCACTAATGCAGTGTGCTGCATTCTTTAGGGCAAAAACAAAAATGTGTTCTTCGATTTTTATATATTTTTGTAGCGAAGCGTATTTTTGTTATCAAAAAATCTCCAGAAATTGACAATAATTGACAACCTAATTGACATTCATTGTCTTTTAAATAATAATCCCGAGCGCGAGCTGTGTTGTTGCGAGCGCAATGTTGTTAAATAATGTTGTTTCAGTTGTTGATTCAAATAACCCTTGTCGCGGCAGGGATATTGATTGCCGCGAAACATTGTCACCATTGTCGTCAATAAATAATTGTCTTTTAAACATAATCTCATTATGCGTTATCTTTATCTCCTTTTTCTTTTCTTTCTTGCTTCATGCAAAACGCTTGACCCCACCATCGTCACTAGTGCTACCAGTATGGCTAGTGCTACTACCCACACCCACGACACCGTTGTCATCCACGACAGCATCTTCGTGCGTGAGTATATGGCGGGTGATACCATATATCGTGACCGCATACAGTACCGTGACCGATGGCGTACACATATCGTCCATGATACCATCCTCCGTACCGATAGTATTGTGCAAGTCATCGAACCCCCTCCCGAGCGATACATCCCACCATTTTACAAACGTTGTACCACTATCCTATGGATAATTCTCGCAGCAGGAGTTGTGTATATCATTAGTAAATGGATATAATATAGAGATAATGTTTTTTTCATAGTAAAAATAAGGTTTATGTTTCCAAGCCACTTCGTCGTGAGATGCGGTGGTTTTTTTTTGTTGTGCAATTATCACACTATCACACTATCACATAAAAAAAAGAGTCGAAGTATAAACTTACGTACTATACACTTTTCCCATCTGTAGCAGTATATTCCAAAATGGAATGAACTGAATTCCGTAACGGTGTTGCGGAATTTGAATCGGGTACTCCAATTGCGCAACTGCCAGTTGCGCAATTAGGTAAAGCAAAAACGCAACCGGCGGTTGCGCAGTATGTTATGTATAATCTGTGCGTTGCTCCAAAGTTTCCTTAAGGTTTAGCGCGCAAGCGCGAAGAAAAGAGATAGGAAATCATTAGAAAAATACACTTGTTTTTGCATATCTCGTAAAAAAACACTACCTTTGCAGCCGCAAAGGTGTGTGAACACCCTACAAATCCGAAAAAGAACAATGAAAAAAACTATCTTCCTTACTGGTGCGACTGGCACCATGGGATACGCAGGCATGACTGAGATACTGCGCTATCCTGAGAAATACCACTTGCGTATCTTGGCGCGTCCAAGCAAAAAGAACAAAGAGAAACTGGCTCCTCTTGCTGACCAAGTAGAAATCATATGGGGCGACCTCACCAACTACGACGACATCCTTCGTGGTGTCACCGGTGCCGACATCGTCCTCCACGTCGGCGGCATGGTATCGCCACAAGCGGACTATCGTCCCAAAGCCACGCTTCGTACCAATATCTCTGCGGCTACCAACATCCGCGATGCGGTATTGGCGCAACCAAAGGACAAGCAACCCAAAGTGGTCTATATCGGTAGTGTCGCTCAGATGGGTGACCGCCGCGAACCATTGCATTGGGGACGCGCCGGCGACCCCATCTGCGTTTCGGCATACGACCACTACGGCCTGACCAAAGCTGGGGCCGAGCGTATCATCACCAATTCGCCTATCAAGCAATGGGTAGCCCTCCGCCAGTCGGGTATCCTCTACCCTGCTATCTTGAAGAACTACGACCCTATCATGTTCCATGTGCCTATCCGTGGCGTACTGGAGTGGGCTACCGTAGAAGATAGCGGACGACTCCTCGAGCGCGTCTGCCGCGACGAGGTGCCAGCTGAGTTCTGGAAGAACTACTACAATATCGGTTCAGGTCAAGAGTATCGCATCTCCAACTACGAGTTTGAGTGCCTCCTGCTGGATGCCATCGGCTGTCCTCGACCAGAGAAGATCTTCAATGCTAATTGGTTCACCACCCGCAATTTCCACGGCATGTGGTATATCGATGGCGACCGCCTAGAGAACTATCTCCACTTCCGTGAGAACATGCCTGTGAAGGATTATTTCAAGAAGATGGCCAAGGACCCTTCTGTGCCTGCAGGTATTCGCTTTGCAGCTAAAACCAAGATTGCCAAACTCTTCCCTCGCTGCGTCAAACTCGCCATGTATGCTATGGCTATGTCTAAGGAGCATGGTACCCAATGGTGGATCAAGCACAACCAAACCCAACGCATCAGCGCATATTACGGCACACTGGAGGCATACAAGGCTATTCCAGACTGGAAGCATACCGACCTCTCGCACAACAGCGAGGAGTACGTCCTTCTCGACCATGGCTACGACGAGCAAAAACCCAAAGAGCTCTTCACCCTAGAGGACATGCAACGCGCCGCTGCCTTCCGTGGCGGAAAATGCTTAACCACTACAGCGAGTTTAGCGAGCGATCTACCATCTACAGGCGAAGCCGATCTACAGCGAAGCACTCTATCCCTTTGGGACACTCCGTTGGAGTGGGAGTGCGCTGAGGGACATACGTTTACTGCTACTCCCCGCTTGGTATTGCTAGGTGGTCACTGGTGTGAGGAGTGCATGCCTTATCCATACAAGGACGAACCTAATGCTCGTCCATGGCAATGGGATAAAGTGGCAAAGAAGAACCCATTCTTCGCTCAGTTGTGGGCACCATTGCACGACGAGAACGAGGACAATGTCTATGGTCCCGAAGTATTCGACGGCTGGGAGAAATAATATCTCCGTAGCATATCCAAAACAAACGACGAGCAAATTTTTAACCTTTGCTCGTCGTTTTATCATATCGTCCGCCTTATCACCTCATCGCCTATAGCGCCACAGGCGCGGCTCATAACCATTAGCGAAGCATACCTCACTCCACATACCGCTTGATTTGCGCCAGATGGTGGCTATATTTGCCGTTGGCGAGGCGAATACCCTTCTCGTCGATCTTAGCGATATGTACCCATCCTGCACAATGGATCACCTCCGTCGGACTGATCAGCATACCCACATGCGTTATCCTTGTGGCATTAGGATCTCGGTCGGCATGGTCGAAGAACACTAGGTCACCAGGGCGTGATTCAGCCAAAGAGTTCACCACCTGACCTTGTGTCACCTGTTCACGAGCATTGCGCAATAGGTTCACGCCGAACACGCTATATACCGTTTGTGTGAAGCCCGAGCAGTCATATCCCATCATGTTCTTGCCGCCCCAGAGGTATGACACATTCAGCAACGTCTTTGCCATTCGCACAACCTTCTCGCCCGTCGCCTCTCGCCTCATCGCCTCTAAACTACGCACACATTTCGCATCAATCTTATATCGTTTTCCCAGCATCTCAAACCTGCCGTTCGCATAGTTCGGCAGACGCGTACCGATGGTCAGCATCAGCTGTTCGCCCGTCTCGATAATGGTTGCCACAGCCATCGGTGTCACCACCACTCCCTTCGCCTCGTCGCTGAGTTGCTTCATCGCCTCTTCTTCGCTTACGGCAGTCGTCATCTTGGTGGTGATCCAGCCTACTTGTCCGTCCATGAGGGAGCGTATCTTGATTCTGCTGGATCGCGTTTCTACCACTTCGCATACGTCGCCAAAGAGCAACTGGGTCGCTTGTTCGGCGGCTTCGGATGGTTCTTCGCGCACAGGGGTGACTGGGCAATGATTGATGACATACGCCTTTTCGGCGCTTTGAGCCAAGCAGGTGATGGCCATAAGTGCAAAGGCCAAGGTAAAGATCTTTTTCATGGTTGTATAGATTTTTTATGGTTAAGAAATCGATGTTGAGCTATTTTGCGCTGCAAAGATACAGAAAAATATACACATAAGCAAATTTAGAGACATTTTTCTCCTCTCCCGCGATGCATTAAAAACAGCTGTTCGGCATTTCCGAGTGCCCTTAATATGTAGTATCGTGTTTTACGAAGGTGGAGTTTTGTATGTGGTTTGTATTTTTTGCAATAGTTCGCTGGTGGGCATCTCCATGCGGTTGAAGGCGAACCATTTCTTGCCTAGGTCTTTGATACTGGCACCAAGGTGATAGACAGTATCGTCGATACAGAGGAAGCGGTCGTGAGAGCGGTCGAACTCTATGACACTTATCGGAGGATATTGCGCATTGTGCTTCTGAATATCCAGTTGCAGTTGTGCGGTTGGTTTCTTGGTATAGATGGTAGCCGCCACTTTGTCTGCTCGTTTGGATAGTATGGTTAGCACGCTATCGTCGATGTAGTTGTCGATGAGGATGATGCGTGTAGTGGCTTCGCGTATGCGATCGTTGATGAAGGTGTAGGCATCGAATATTTGTCCGTCGTAGAAGATGCCTTGGTGGGGAGGTAGGCTTGTGCGGACAAAGAAGTTTACCTTTTCTTGTAAGTTGTGTATTTGTATGGTATGGTCTTGCAGCTGTCTGCCAATGCGCTCTTCCATAGCAAGCATTTGCTGATTGATTGCATACCCCTTGAGCATGTAGTCTTTTAAAACTTGATTTGCCCAACGGCGGAATTCAATACCACGACTACTTTTAACACGATAACCAACAGAAAGAATAACATCAAGGCTATAAAATTCAACCTGCCTTATAACTTCGCGATTGCCTTCTTTTTGAACTATCGCAAATTTTGCGACAGTTGCATTAGATGTCGAATCGTTTCCAGTTGTTGTAGATTTTGCGACAACAGGATATAATTCTTCCTTCAATGCATTATTGATGTGCTTACCTATCGTTTTGACATCACGATCAAAAAGAATAGAAAGTTGTTGTCGATTAAGCCACACCGTTTCATTTTCCAATTTTACCTCCAAAGACATTTGTTCATTTGGTTGGTACAATACAATTTCGTTTGCCATAATTTTGCATTTTTTGTTTCACGCTGCAAAATTACTATATCAAACTGCTAAAACTTGTCAGTATGTCAAAGAATTTTACAAAAAAATGCATTTTTTTAATTTTTGGAGTAGGCAGTTAGTTCCAAAATGGAATGAACTGAGGAAGTGGTCGCAATTGCGACGAGTCATAGAGTATTAGAAACTATGTCATCGCAATTTGCGATAACATTCCCAAAGGAACCAGTCACAAATTGTGACCAGTTTATCTCGTTCAGAATCAGATAGTTTAAACCTATCGAATACGATGGGATTACACGACACTCATGTGTTCCAAAATGGAACATGTGTTCTATTGCTATTTTGGGAAACATAAGTGGGAGGGGCGAAATCGACCCCTTAAGAAAGCAGTTTTCGCAAAATTCGCGACAACTAGTGTTAGGTATTATGCAGATTTTGCATATTACTTTGATTGGCAGTTCATTTTCTGGTTCTACGACATCATCCTAAATTATTTCCTTTGAATCCGTTGCCTAAAAAGCATAAAAATACTTACACCTTGCTCCAAATGTATAAAAAAATACAAGATTTGGCTGGGTCTGTGTAAAATAATGTACAGAACTTAGCCAAATCTCAATAAAAATGCACGATTAGTTTTTCTTATTTAATTAAAAGCAGCACCGTGTGAGGGTGCTGCGGGGGAGAGATGGGGAATACAATAGTATTATTGAAATGGGGTTGCTATTTATTATACCTTAACTTGATAAGATAAATCTCCCAATAGCTTTTTGGGGCGTCAGGATAGAGTTGTGGAATCAGCACCTTGATGCGTATGCGATTTTTGCGAATATCGGCATAGGTGGGATAACCCAACAAATCGTTGCCGTGAATGAGTTCAGATAATAGTTGCTTTTTCTCCTGCTCAGAGTGCGCTGTTAGATAATAGTAACGACGCTTGTAATGTCTTTTGTCCGTCTGTTGCATAGTGTATTATGTATTAATTGTAGTTATACATTGATATTGAATTCCTCGGTTATTTCACCTAGGTATTATTGAGATGTTGTGTCATCAATAGGTATATACCTGACAATCGTAGTTCTGGCATCTACCTTGATAAATTCTCGGCGGAGCTTGCCTTCGGCGATGAGGCGCTGTTTTTCTTGATGGTAACGCTCAGCAGCGGCTTTGGCACTCTCGTGCATAGCTATTTGTTCTTCACGCTTGATAACGCGTTTTCTTATCTTTAATTGGCGTATAGGCATAGTAGTAATCTCTGATTTTTGTAATGAACTCCTTTAAATTATCATTTCTTAATATAGACTCGGGTGTGATGTTCGAACAGATCGATCAGCAAACTAATGCCAAACCACATGCCAAAGAAAATGAGTGTCGCCACCAGCCAACTAAAGCCAAACTGTGATTCCACCTGATATTGACTATTGTGGAGGAAAATACCAACTGGTATGCTGACCACAAATGAGATGAGGAAGATCCATAGCAATCGGAGCGAGAATTTCGTTTTCTTAGGACCGAAGCACTCATCTTTGATTTCCTGCATCGAACGCACCTTCAAAATCGGTGCATCGGCTAGCGCCATAGCTTGCTCTAAGGTCATCTTGGGGCGACGAGCTGCCTCCGCAGCTTCACGTTGTGGATTACAAAGCTGAAGCGAAGAAGCCACATCGGCCAAATAATGCTGCTTACTCCAGAGCTTAGACTGTATATCTTTGATAGGCAGATGAGGAAGCATATCAAAGAACTCATCTGCATGGTAGTGCGTAATGATTGTTGGGCAATAGCGCTCGCCTACTGTTCTGCCAACGGGTGATGGGAATATCTTCTCGAGGAAAGTATCCTCAAAAAGGTCGTACTGATATTTGCTGATACGCTCTTCAAATTTGAATAGCAACTCTCCGTCTTCGATAAACACCTGTGTCCATTCGTATGTATGTCGGTAGCCGCCTAGGAAAGGCCAGAATAGCAGGTGCCAGCCCTCTGGGCGATCGTATCTATAGCCGAAATAGCCAGGAAATAGATCCGTGCGAAATTCGGTGATGCCTTTGCGCTGCATGGTAAAAATGATATACTCTATTAGGCGGTCCTCACTCCATGTCTGTAGTTCCTTCAGCTCATAGTGTGGGCGTTTGCCAAATGTGTGATTGGTATTTTTGATAGTTGTTTTTGACATAATTGTTCTATTTTTTAGTGCATTATTTACTCTTCGATTATCTCTACGCAGATATTGCTAAAGCATTGGCTGATGGCATATTGCAGGGCTTCTGTTTTTCTCACTTCGGCTTGGATGTGTAGGGTTTGCTTATCCACATAGGTCATGCTCAATATATTGCCTCTATATTCGTAGGCATCCGATCCTACCAGCACCTTCATCAGTCCTTGTACATTCACTTCTCCATTTGGCGTTCCGTAGAATTTAGCCAACGAATGGATTATCTGCTCAATGGCTTTGAGGTCATCTGCGTTGCCCGATAGTTGATAGGTCACGATGGTTGGTTTTGCCTCTGGCATCATGTCCTCTTCTGATATGCCATCCATTGGGTTATAACCTAACATATCGTAGTACGATTGTGCGCGCGCTTTGTCGATATAGATGCCATATTGCTCGTTGCCCAGCTCATAGAGCATGCCCAGGTGCTCAGCAGCAGAGATATTGTCGTGCGATAGTTCTTGCAATAGCGTTTCTACATCTCCGAACAAGTATGCTGTTCCTATTTTGTCGCGGCGGTACATTTCTTGGATGATAGGTTGATCAGCTGGATTGTTTTTGGAAGCAAAGAAACTGCGTAATACAAATTCTCCAACTTCCATATTGTGCAGATCAGTGGCTGAGTTAGGTGGATTTGCTTTCTCTTGAAATAATTTTACTTGTACCATAATGTGTAAATTTTATTGTTAAACATTTAATTATTGCTCAGTTGCAATTTACACATATAATATAGTTCAAAAATAAAAAATTTCAAAAATGAGTGCACATATATTTATTTTGCAAAGTGGAGTTTGCAAAAAAATACTCTATAATCAAGTGCTTTCTTACACCAAGATAGCATTTTTACTACTTGATAAATATCTCTTTGTGGGCTATTCGGCATTGACGTTCGCTTATTCCCAATGGCGCAGGATTGGCATAGCAGCCAGCAAATGAGGACAATATCTTGCGAAATCCATAATTCTGAGAAATAAACTCTGGAGGTTCGCCCCCTAACATATGATTATACAATTTCGCAAAGTAGGAAGTGATAAGTCGTCCGGAAATGATATCCTCTAAGCAACTCTTATCTATTAAATTGCCGTTCTGATCGATCGCTTGTAATTGTTGGTGAGGAGCTTTATACAAAAACTCCCTTTGGTGGAATTGTTTTGCCAATTCTATCCCAAAATCTAGTAGGTTCTTCAAAGTTTCTGCTGTACCCGGTCGTTTGATTTGGCATCCAGTTTTCCAATCATGTCCATGATTATAATTGAAGATAACAATCGCCTTGACATACACATGTTCTTCGTGGTAAATATCTGCATCTTTGATAAAACGAGCATATACGGGCATGTAGGAATACTTTGTTTGTCGAATACTATCAATCATTGTACGAATGTGAGGAATCGCATCTGCATCATTCATACTGCTGCAGGGGCTAATGATGATATAGCCATGTTGTGCATATTTGCCAAATCCTAAAGCTGTGCGCCCATCACGCATGCTGACCAAATTATCATTGTTGAATATCCCTGAGATGTAATCATCCAAAAAGTTTTTCTTAGTCATTACAATATAATAAGTGAGTTATGGAGTATCTTAGTACCATTCGGCAGCTTCGGGACCGAACATGCGTTCTTCGGCTTGGTGCAATCCGTTCACCATCTCTATGAGGGCTTTCACGACCATAATGTGGTTGGTTTTGCCTTTTAGAGTGGCTATTGGTAATGGGCGATGGGCGATAGGAATGAGGGACAGGGTGCCATGGTTGCTGTGGATGTTTTGGCAGGTGATGGTTTTGCCCGATAGGCGGATGGTGTATTCGCCTGTTCGGACCGTGTCGAACACGGGTTTTGTAGTATCATCATCAAAGTCATCTATATAGTATTCGCGGTATTTAAATAGCAGATACCTACAAAGTTTTTCGATGCTATCTTTCAATTCCTGCTTGCTCATCAGATGAAGCACCTGAGCTATTTCTTGTACATATTGTCGCATATTACCTATTTTTTTTAGCTTTTAGTTCTTCGGCTTTATCTTTTAAGAATTGCGCAACTGTTCGACCATCTGCTACGAACATTTTCTCCATTTCCTCTTGTGTGACGCGACGTCCCCTTACCATATAAGTAGATGCCTGTAATAGGATGCGTGTGCCTTCATAGTTAACAAAACACACCTCTTCTCCTGTAGTGGGATTGGTGAGTACTTTAGCTGTTAGTGTTATTTTGTTATATCTGTTCCCCAGATGATGGATATAGAAGGTCAACTGATTACCTTCTCGCTTTGTAAGGTAAAACATCCCATCTCGAGCAACTGATTGTGGAACCCCTACATGGGCTAAGTGAGGAGGTAGTTCACCAAAATAAATACGATTGCTTGCAACAAATTTTTTCTCTGTGGTTTTCCAATGATTAAAGCGTGACATATTGTTATAAATTTAAAATGACATGCATAATATAGAAAACAAATGCAAAAATTTCAAAAATGCAAGCACATTTATTTATTTTGCAAAGTCGAGTTTGCAAAAATCCCCAATATTTAGCAGCTTATATTTCATTTTGTTAATCGAAGTCATACTCCAAATATGAGATAGCATCATTTCTATTAGAATCAATTTTGATCTTCAATATAATTTCTTGCTTCTGGGTTCCATATAGTGTCCAACATTGTTTAGGGAGCCAAATAGAGAATGTGATTTTTCCCTCTTCCATTATCTTTGAAGCTTGATCCAAAATCTCGAATGATTTACATTCTTCTTTGGCTTGATAATACGCTGGGGTGAACTCTGCTTGTGGATTGCCATCGGCATTGATTTTAGCATAAGGCAATACTGCCCATTTGATAAAATCTTGGTCCGTGGCAAAGGTATAATATTGTCCTCTTAGAAACTTTGTGTTTTTATTTATTACCAATTTACGCATAATCTTAGCAATTTGAAATTTCTTTACTATTATTTTTTTGATTCTTTGTCCATTCCCCAATGAGCTCTTTATTGCGTTGGTGCAGGCCCTCCCAGTCTGGAGTGCCTTGTACATACGCCATCCACTCTTCAGCAAAGTTCACAGGTACTCCCATATATTTGGCTTCTAACACACTGTCAAAATCCAAATCCTCAAAGTTCTCCAACAATACACCCAATGCATACCTATCTGGCTGATGAAGCATAAACTCTTTCGCATATGCATAGAATGCAGTATCATCGAACTCACGAATTATCCGCAACGTCATCGCATTAGCCATGGACTCCTCACGCCATTTGCCAAATTCGGTAGAATACTTAACCTTCTCTTCGATATACTTTCCATTTTCCAGGTTATAGACATCCAATGCAGCGTGTGCCAATTCGTGAATCAACACTTTAGTCAGGAGCCATTTATAGTGCAGCTCATTTGCTTTAGCAGCATCCCATATATCCTGCATATACAACTCGATATACGGATTGTTTTTATCAGGATGGTATGTGCCTAATAGGTCGCAGTCATCATCTCTTTTATTTTTTTCTCTAAGATAAACAGGTATCGTATGCAGCAGGGACACGATATTTCTATAAGATGCTCGCGTGAATTTCTGGATGGGCATTGGGTTTAAGCATTGGTCAAAAGAAATAGGGGTGAATATTTCCAACGAACATTCAGTAAGTGGTCTCTCCTCTACCTCGCCCTGCTCGTAACGTTGTAGCGGGCAAAGCATCTGCAAATAGAATTCATTACCATGATAGAAAGCCGCTTCTTGCTTTCGTATCACCTCCAGAATAAAGTCTGGAATTGCTAGTTCAAGCACTTTAATCACCAATCTTTCTGGTGCATCGTAATTAAGAAATTTCATGATAAACTATCTTTTCAGGAACTATATATAAAGTTAAACATAAAGCTTGCATTTTTGAAGTTACATGCATAATATAGAACATACATGCAAAAAATTCAAAAACACAAGCAAATTTATTTATTTTGCAAAGTCGAGTTTGCAAAACATGATTAGTTGCAGTGCCCCTATGGATTGTTCCTGCGAGAGAGTTCGTCTTGGAAACCGCTATCATCATATTGCGCGTATTGCGCGCACTGCGATAGCAGTTGAAGTTCATGGTTGGTTAAAGTGCCTACAATGCGGCTGTAGGTATCCAGTCTGCATGTAGATGCAATATGATTGACTATCTTTTTCGCGCTATCGGACTTGAACTTACCACCAAAAACGGCGCCCTCTGCCTCTGTAAATCGTGCGACGGATAAGGTGCTACCTTGTTCGTTAGCAGCGAGCTCTTCGTTGCGAGCTGTGGCATGATGGTTAAGTCCCCATACCATGCAGCAGGTAGCATATACATCGCCCTCTGCGGAGAGTTGATCCAGCCATTCATAGTCACTGCCATGCATGAGGCATACTTGTTCGATGGCTCCAGTCTCTACGATAGCACGCAGGTAGGCTTGTCGCTTGGTAGCATCATCACGAATGACCGATTGAATAGCCCTGATTTCTTCTACGCAGAAGGTCTGGAGCTTGTTTAGTTTTTCAGCAAAATGCAAATTGCAGAGTTCTTCCTCTGAGCGTATAATTTGTTCCACTTGCGGAATAAGGCTACGCAGGATGCGAAGAAGAATATCGGCATCATGGAAGTCTGCAAGCGCAATAGGTAGCGGGTCATTGGTACATTGCATATACAAAGTACCTGCTTCGTAGCACAGAGCATAAGAATCTGCCATAATGGTTTTGATGGCAGACTCTTCGCTCTTAATAATCACATACTTGCATAACCTTTCAACGCTCTGTTGCAACTCTTGTTCACTCTTTTGATGAAGTGATTGCGATAGGTTATTGATGTATTGTTTCATAAGTGGGGAGGAATTGATGGCTTAATTAAACTTGCTTTCGTATCACCTCCAGAATAAAGTCTGGGATTGCTTGCTCAAGCACTTTAATCACCAGTTCTTCTGGCGCGTCGTAATTAAGTATTTTCATCATACAACCATTCTTCAATTTTCACATTGCCATCGGTGCAACGGACTCTTTGAGCTGGCATCTCGCAGTTCCATTCATCTCCTAATTCAATACTATTCCATTGCATTTTCGTACCATTGAATGTGATGGATTTAAGAGAGTCGCAACCCATGAAAGCAGCGGCCCCAATACTCGTCACACCATTACCTATAACGATGGATTTAAGGGCAACGCAAGATAAAAAAGCTTCCTCTTCAATACTTGTCACACTATCGGGAATAGTAATGGAAGTAAGGGATTCGCACTGGCTGAAAACACTACCAATACTTGTTACACCATCAGGGATAATGGTCTTTTTGCAAACGGATATAAGCTTATTAGTCGCCGTTTCGATAATCGCATTGCATTGATTGCGGCTATCATACATGGTGTTACCTTCTGCTACTATTATTGAAGTAAGGGAGTCGCAACCCCAAAAGACCGTCTCTCCTATACTCGTCACACTCTCGGGAATAACAATTGATTTAAGGGATACACAAGCATTGAAAGCATTATCCTCAATACTTATCACACTATTTGGAATAACGATGGATTTAAGAGAGTCGCAACACATGAAAGCAGCCTTCCCAATACTCGTCACACCATTACTTATAACGATGGATTTAAGAGAGTCGCAACCCCAAAAAGCATCTCTTCCAATACTCGTTACACTATTGGGAATAACAACAGAAGTAAGGGAGAAACAATTTCCGAAAGCCTGCTTTCCAACACTTGTTACGCGATAGGTTACTTCGTTAAACACTATGGTTTCAGGGATAATGATATTACCTCTATAACCATTTGGATTTTTGATGACCTCTGCGGTCAATGTTTCCTCTTCGAGGCGGTATTTGATACCTTCGATAATTTTTTCAGTCATAATTGTTATCGTTTACTTACTGTTTATACTTTCTTCATCAACTCTTGCCAGATTCTCACCATAGCGAGGGTGTCGAGGTGGCAGTAGTCTAATAGCGCTTGGCGTGCCTGAGTTGCCTCTTCGGGGCTCATGTCTTGAATCTTAGGGAAGATGGTCATCGCATCGCCACCGTTTTGCACCAATGTGCTCAGGTTATGATAATTGAGTTCGGCATTATCTGGGAAGAGTGCAGGCAACACCACCTTGATACTGAACGAACCACCCATCGCAGGGAGATAATAACAGCCCTGACGGAAAGGTACGAGCAAGTCCACAATATGGCTCTCGATATTCATCAGATGCTCACTTAGATCAGGATAGATGCTTGCCATCTCTCGGATACGCGTTTTCTCGAATGGGTCGTTATACGCCATGATGCATACATCGCATGGTATATCACGGCACAATGCCTCTGCCAGTTCGCGGCGTGGGTCCTTTCCATTGCTCTGCGCCAAGAATGCCTTGTGCTTGAGTTCGCCACCCTCGTGCTCGATATAGTGGAGCGAGTACTGGAAGCATATCTGCATATAGGGCTTGGTGTCGTCGTACATAGGCACCACGGGTTGCATACTCTCAAAGTCCAAGAAATAGAGCGGATAGGAGAGTTTATCCAAGAACGCTTGAATACCCTGTGGGTGGATATGACCTTCCTGGTTGAGGGTGCAGTGCACTTGCATACTGCGAATAGGATTCTTGGTGATATCCTCCACCGATTGGAGGTCTTCGAAAGTGATATGACCTGCGTGGTAGTGCTCAAGTTTCTTGGCGAAAGTCATGCCATACACATTAAAGACTGATGGCTCAGGCAGATGCTGGGTACAGTATTGCCAGAAGGCACATTTGTATGGGTTTTGGCAATGCGTAGAGAGCGCCTGTTCGGGCTCGGTGGTTTGCTTCATGGTCTGAAGTGCCAAGAGCGCCTGATTATGCACCTTGAGGTATTCGTTCTCCACCGCTGGACTGAGGTCGATGATATTGAATAGTCCGCATCCGTTGGCTGTGGTCTTGAGCTCCAGTTCGCCATGGCGCACATAGTCGGAGCAGAGGGTGATGAGATAGGTGCCAGTCACACGGATGCCACATTGCTCCAGCACCCAGCGTTGGTAGGCGATGTCGGTGGCATATTTGGCAAACTTAGGATCGGTAGCTGCATCGCCCACATGGCTGGTACTACTTTTGACCTCGTAGATTGCCCAGCCGCCATCGGTCTTGCAGAGGATATCCACTGCGCAATAGTGGTGCTTAGGCGCAAAAGCCGCTTCGCAGATCACAGGGCAACCACTGTTGACCAGCGCTTGGGTCTTGGCGATCATAGCCGAGATGTCCAGTTTGCCGTCCGTATAGATGGTGGTGTCCTCATACTCGCCAAAGAGCGATTTGGCCATGTCGCCAATCTCGTTACCCGCAGCAAAGCGTGCCTCGACGGAAGCGTCGATAGTCGCCACTTCGGGTTTGTGGCTTCTGAGCCATAATGCCTTTTGGCATTGGCATGATAATGTGTACTTGGATTTGGATAATGTAGCCATAGTGGGGATGTTTTTGTGAATTATATATACTCTTGATTGTGTATTACCTCTGCGTCATCCATATAAGTATATCGCCATTCTTGGTCGGGCAATAGTTGTTTGAGTTGGCGGAGCAGATATTTTGGAGAGAAATCCGTGTTTTCTGCATCAATATACATATAGGGGAATGCGCTTTCGCCTTCTTTCACCGCACAGACATTGATGCGAGTGGTTTCATCTGAGAGAAGACGAATCTGAATATCAAAGTAGTCCTCTGTACGATTATTGGCATAGTTGACCACAATATTCAAGATATCTTTTGGTTGAGCGGAAACTGGCAGGTCAATACCTCCGAGCGGTGTTGAATCAAATTGCTTGTAGTCCAATGTTAGATCATCGCCTTGCCCCGTAATGTATGCTTCGGGAGTCTCATCGGAACCATCATCTACTCCATCCCAAGTATCATCGGTAATCGAATTCCATTCTAACAAGAATGCCTGTTTCTCTTCTGCTTCCTTGTCGCCGCGTTTGAGTCGTTCTTGCAAAAGCGGAGTTAAGAGATACCAAGCTTTGTAATAAGTATTTATATCCTCTGAAATGAGTTTTAGTTCCTCATCCGTAGCTTCTGGCAATAGGGCATAGAGCTGATTGAGCAATTCCAACTCCTTTTCACTAGGTTCTTCTGTGATGATTGTGTAACGAGATAGTGGGGAAATCTGATACTGATCCTCATCGTCATAGAAATACTCTACAAAACGGTGCAAACGTTTTTCATACTCTTCTAGGAGCTTAATAATAATGATTCGATACTTTTTCATATTAGTTGATATTTTAATGTTGTTGTTTAGCGTGGAGCATATATAATATAGTTCAAAAATGAAAAAAATTCAAAAATGAGTACACATTTATTTATTTTGCAGAGTCGAGTTTGCAAAACCACCTTCACCCATCGCCTGACAGACGAAGCTGAACTACTTCTGCTTTGGCTCGAACTCAACAATCTTGTCATGCAGTATTTCAGGCAAGTGCACATTGATAATTTCAACTGCGGACTGCGCAGTAATTTTGTGCCCGCCACTAATGGAATAAACCTTATCAAAGTACTTAGCAAAAATGGCTTTGTATTGTGTGCCCAATAATTCATCGCCATATGCAAAACAACCCGTACATAAATGACGATCTTCGTCGTTATGAGTCTTCAAGAAACTGGATAGAATATCCACATACTCATTTATGGGTCCAGTATAACCAACTTTAGGTAATTCAACGGCAGGATCCCAGCAGGGGTTTACTACTACACGAGTCAGTCCGCTTAGCTGCAGCGTCAAGAATCCACCCAATGAAGCACCTATAACAACATTGATACCATGTGCTTGTACATATTGTCGAATCGTTCTTATCGCTTCTTTGGGTTGAGTGGGGGCATAGTCTATGGTGTGTAATTCGTATGTATATCCA
>Ga0233370_1000033_pt1 | contig 17220 bp, 15 predicted proteins | sample ElkDunMinimDraft_2_FD_180686 | JGI IMG/M metagenome (GOLD analysis project Ga0233370, IMG submission 180686) | Fecal eukaryotic communites from dung pellets of Tule Elk in California, USA - Elk Dung D2 | ecosystem: Host-associated > Mammals > Digestive system > Large intestine > Fecal | place...
ATTAGAAACTTGATTCCTCTACTCTCACCTTACTCCTGTTCTGTGCTTCCGTAATATCAGACTCAACTACGTATACTCTGGTATCCCTGTTGATCTCATCATATTCCTTTGCACCGGTAACCTGTCTAGTATAAGAGAAAGGAAGTTCATTCTGGTAAGTTGACTGTTGAGGTACATTAGAACCTCCTCCTGTATTCACATTACCTGTGAAGTCGGTATTCTGAATCTGTTTGGTATTCGCAATACCCATAGCAATCATGGCAGCAGCGTTTATACCTCCGACAATAGGGCCGGCAATAGGGCCTAACTGCATAGCACCAGCGAAAGCTTGTACCGCACCAGATAAGGTAGAAATCCAGGTCTGTGCAATCTGTATACCCTTCAACTTCTTCGCTTCCTGTTCTGATATCTCACCATTCTCCTCAGCATTAGCCTGCATATTAGCGTACACGGCATCCATTACATTAGCAAGAGTATCAAGTCCGGCCTGTGCCTTATCAAAATAACCCATCCATTGATCGAGTTTCTCCTGCTGTGATTGGAGATTGGCATCCCTAAGTCTTTCCAGTTCAGCGTATTTCGCTTCCTCTATCTCGATCTCGGTCTCAGCAATCTGTCTCTGATATTCAAGCCTTGCATCCTCATCACCATCCTTAATAGTCTGTGCTTCAAACTCTTTAAGAAGGCTCAACCTCTTCTCCAAAGCTTCCTTCTGTATCTGATAAGCACGTTCTGCCTTAGCATTATCATCGGTATCGGTAGATGGATCATCGGAAACAGCATTCTTACGAAGGGAAATCGAAGTCTCCCAGTCACCATCGCTAAGTTCCTTCTTCTCCTTCTCACGTCTCTCTTCTCTTAATCTTTCGAGTTCGTTGTATCTATCGGTCTCAATTTGAAGAATTGCATTAGCCTTTTCCCTTTCCAGTTCAACTATTGCATCAGCATTAGCGATCTCATCTTCCATCAGAATAGCAAGATTCTCTTCCAGTAATTTAACCCTGTCACGCCAGTACTTCTGGTTGATCATATAGGACTCCTCTGTCTTCTCTTCATCGCTCTTTATAGAGATCTCATTCCAGCCAAGCATCATATCCCTATGATGTTCCAAAGCATCATTCTGACGATCGTAGTATTCCTCGACATTCTTGGCAAGCTGTTCTCTGACCGCTTTTTCCTGTTCCAGAAGTCTCTTCTTCTCATCGTAGGATAGTTTGGCTGAATTCAGTTCCTCATCAAGCAAAGCATCAGTCAATTGTTTTACGGATTCCAGTTCTACCGGTACCTCCTTCGCCTTAGCAAGATAATCGTTGATGATTTCCTTTCTCTTCTTACTCCATTCCTGGTTGATGAAGTATACATCACGCTCCTTCTCCTGCTCAGTCTTTGATGTCATTCTAGCATATTCAACCCTACGCTGGTACTCCTTGTCAAGTATTGATAACTCTTCATCTGCAAGCTCCGCATAAGATTTCTTCGTATCCTCTGTCAAGGTATTCAACAGAGCATTCATATCAAGACTGGTAACCATTTCTTCAAGGTATTTCTCGATATCATCGTACATACCCTGGATATCTTCCTTCATCTCTTTAATTCTGCCCCTGGCGATATCAGTAGCATCAGTCAATGGTTCTGTGAATATCTGTCCCCATCTTAACTTGGTTGCATTTACCCAGAAAGCATTCCATGCATCACCAGATGTTGTAATACCATTTGTAACATTCTTGGTTTCTTGAACTACATTCCATTCCGCTTCGAGTATTTCCTGGTATTTCTTGGTAATGAAATCAATTACCGCAGCTGCTTTTGCCTGTTGCTTCAATGCTTCCGTTGCATCTTCTACCCTCTTGGCAAATGTATCTGTCAGACTGTTGATATTATCCTGTTTTTCAGCGTATTTCTCCGCCATTACAGCGTTGATATTCAATTGATTCGCTTCTAAACCCAGGGTTTCAAGCAAAGCTTTTGCAGCCTTTTCACGTTGTTTCCAGGCACCGTTTATAGAAGTATCGGTAGCAAGTCTGTACAGGGTTTCAAGTAATGCAATTTCCTCAGCAACAGTCTTCAATTCTTCCTTATATGCTTCACCAACGCTCTTACCGTATTCCTTCTGAGCACGGTTTGCATCATTAAGGGCCTGGCGTTGTTTAGCAAGTTTCGCAATCAATGTTCCCAGAGCCACGGCAGCAGTAAGGATAAGACCGATCCATCCAGCCTTACCCATAGACTTCATCACGGTAGTCAACGCTTTGCCAAGTCCCTTTACTCTGTCAATAACACCTTCAAGACCCTGCAATCCCTGGACTAACGCCATAGTTGCCTGCAACTTAATCATCACCTTCTGGAAATCCTCAGTCTCATTACCTGTAAGTACCATTACCGCCTGTAATGCTGAGAAACCGGAAACAATACCAGAAGTAATGCCGGCAACATTTGATAACTGTTCTCCGAAATCAGCGACAGCATAACGTGACTGTTCGTTCATATCACGAAGTTGGAACTGTGCTTCGGCAAGACGGTTCATCGCCTTATTGTATTCCTCAGTTCCTTCCTCCGCTTGTAACAATTCGTTACGAGCATCCTTGACTTCCTGTTTCAACTTAGCGAAAGCATCTACCACACCCTCAGTATAATTACCTACGGAACGCTGGTAATTGCCTGTACTTGCATCAAGTTCTTTAAGTTGGTTATTGATTTCATCGATCTGTTGACCTAGTTCATTACGTCTTGCTTCATCGTTTGTAGCCTTCCATTCCTTTTTCAGTTCGGCCATACGATAAGTAAGAGCATCATACGATCCTTCCAGGGCTACGGCATCACGTCTGGTCAGAGACATCACCTCATTAAGGGCACGCTGGTTTTCCTGCAAGCGTGCCACAGCATCATTATATTCGGTAGTACCTTTATCCAGATTAAGAATAGTATCCTGTAAAGACTTTATCTCATTCTTCAAGTCCTTTACTGTCTTCAATGAGTTACCGGTACCTACCGTAAACATTGTTTTCTTTTCTGTATCAGCCATTTATATCTCGTTTATTAGGAAATATCATTATAGTTACCCATATCGTTCACCTGTACGAACTCACATTTGGTCTTGTCGCTTGACATAGGGTTATAGTCAATAATCTTATTAAGCACCCAGTAACTGTTGTCAAACCAATAGAAACGTCTCAACGTATCCCCGTCAATACGTCCTTTAAGATTCACCTTGCAGGTCACGGTACGGGTATTGACGTTGTATCTGTCCCTAACATAGTTAGCCCAGTACCTGTGATAAATGTCTGAACTTGTGTCTATATTGTAGCCGTCCACATAGATTTCCTGTGGCGTACCGAAATCCCAACTATGTGTAACCCAATCATTTTCAGTAAGATAACGAGAAAACTGTGGTATATCCAGTACGATTCTACTCACGACTGCACCACCCTTATCAGTTGTCTCTGTGGTATATATCCAGCACGGTTCTCCGTCATTCAATTGCTCGAACTGTGGTATATCATCGGTCAGCATATAGCCCAAGAATCTTGAATCTGTGTCAGCCTGTACCTTTGTACCGTTGAAGAACAGAAGAACATCCTTACCGTCAACTGGTTCGTTATCTTTGTTATTGAACTGTACCTTCGGCATAAAGTCAAGATAAAGTCCTCTGTCATACCATTTTACACCAGTACCGCTGAACTTGGCGTTGATATGTGTCGCTTCTGTCGTTTCATATTCCGAATCATATAGGATAGGCTGGAATCCGTTGAAAAGGAACGCTGGTGCTGGAAGACCGTCATATCCTCCGTAGTAGTTGGTAACGAAACTCCTGTCAATCTTCCTCTGCATCACACCACCCTGGAATACCGAATCTTCAAATAAGTCATTTACCGAACTGTCGAAATTGTAGTTGGTATCAACCCTCTGTGAACCGTATTCAGTACCGTAGTTGGTCTTGTAAAGTTCTGCCAGTTGTGATTCATCATCCATAGGTGCAGCGAACTTGTACCATTTGGCATTGAACGTAAGCGGTATTGTCTCCACGTCATCCTCAACGTCAATGTCGGAAGATATATCCACCATTTCCCCGTTATAGAACGTTCCACGGGTCATAATCCTAATCACATCCTCAACCTTATCCTTGACGATATGCAGGTTAAACATCTTGCAGTAACTCAACAGATAGTCACACGGAGTATGCTCAGTCATAAGAAGAACATCCTTATCCAGTTCATAGGTAAGTTTATTCTTCTTCAACTCTGCCGAATCATAGCCGAAACCCACAGTAGCCACGTGTGCAACCCTTTCCATTTCAACAGGGTCTGGGTACCAGTATCCGTAAGGGTTATTCCATAGCCTACCACCATAACCCTTCAAAGTACCCTTGTCAACGATAGATACATCAGAATTGATCTTGATATACATACCGTCTTCATAGATCATATTGGGAATCTCAATCTTGTAGTTCTGCTTGTTGAATATGTAGTAGCCTGTACTGAATTTCTTGAACGTTCCGGTAGTATACTTCAACGCTCCACCATAGTCGCTGGTATACACGAAATCATAGTCAATATCTTCGTGTACAGACGAATAGAAGATATAGATAGGCGAACCACCCACAGCCCTGTTGTTCTTGTCATATACGACAGCCTGTACGTAATATGCTGCGTTGGTCTGTATGAAGTATTCGTCCGCATCGTGATCCCATAACCTTGCACCAGTATATAACTCAGCCTTGTCATATGAGCATTCGGCATTAAGATTGAACGGTACGGAAAATGTGAAATCATCACCCTTGTTCAAACCGGATAATGTGTAATTGCCTTCGGAGTCCATAATAGCAACAGCATCCTCCTGTGAAACGACCTCACCCATCATAGGCAAAGTCATCCATACGTTGTTGTAGTACGGGTTCTTGTTATTGAAGAAACGTTCGTCAAGCTCAACCTCATAATTTCCGTTGTTCTTCTTGTCAAAGCAGGCTTCGAGTACCTTTCTGAAATTGATGACCGGACGTTGCAAATGTGACCTCAAATCACGCATCTGCCATTCGTCCATAGGCTTGTTAAGTTCGCCCAGTATCCATCCTCCCACGCTTCCGTAGTTAACGCCATCAACGGTCTTTGTGGTCTCAATTCCCCATTGTGTCGGCAGTTCATAGGTATTGATAGCTACCTTATCAGCAGCGAAATTGTCCGGTATACCGTTGTAGCAAGGTGCGAAATTGATATAGTCGTATATCTCATCCTTATAGTTTCCGGCAATATGCTCCCACGCATCACCCACGGTAGTCTTGTTCACCACCATTGACATATCAATACCGTAATCCAAATCAGCAAGCGTAAGTTTGTTACCGTCAGCATCAGTCGAAAGGTTATAAAGGAAATCTCCCAAACCTCCGTAAAGCGTTGTGTCATAGGTAATTCGTCCGTTATTACGTCTTACCCTATCCAGTTTAAGGTAGCCTGTCTCAACCTTCTCTCCGTTATTCCATAGGGTAAAAGGCACACGCTTCGCTGGGTTAAATCCGGTAGAGATAACCTTTGTGACATCGTAGTAATGTCCGAATATCCTGTTGTTGTTTGGTGTACCCTCAATAGTTAGGGTCTTGGAAAAGTTGTTCTTTACTGCCGTAGGATTCAGAGTATCCTCCGTAGTATATGTCATCAGAATCTGTGGTTCTGTCGAGAATTCAACCCTCTCGTCTCCTAAATATAGTTCTATCTGTGACTTCATTATTTTGCTTTAAAGGAAATATATAAACAGAGGCTGACTACAAGCCAGCCTCGTTCAATAGGTTCGAGTTCATCATAAACTCTTACATCCTCATTCTTCCCTGTGAAGTTTCCACGTTGAATGTATATGATAACATCTTCTGCTGTCCTCTCTGGTGGCGTTTCTTCTCAACAGTATCGGACTTCATAAGTACCGGGAATATCACATCCTTCTCCATATCGTGAAGATATACCATATTGGATTCAAGCATTTCCCACATCCTCAAACTCTGTGATTCAGTCAGCCATCCGGTAGACAATTCATAGTCGGTAGCGATATCGACAGTATATCTTGTCTTACCGAACTGTGCTGTGGTATTATCATAGTTCTTTGACAGGGTAAAGGTAGAAAGTCTGTCAGAGGCGTTTACCTTACCCATTATCGGAAACCAGCACCATCCTCCTTTTGGTGAAAGGTAATACAATACGTACTTTGCTGCACATGGTGTGATAACCTCATATCTCTGTCCTCCAAGGATATAGTATTCAGCATCACCAGGCATAGTCAGAACCGTAGTAGCGTATTCCTCCATATCCGCTGAGATAGCTCCGTTTTCAACCGAACCATTGCCCTTGATCCATGAATATGTATCAGTCTGTGGATGCATATAGTCCAGGTTGCAGTAGGTCACAAGAGCCCTCTGTCCCTTTACCACATATGGTATGATTGACTCCGACAGAATGAAAGGTGATCCTTCCTGGTAGCTCCAATCGTATTTGAACATAAAGGTTCTCATTGCTCCTACTGTGTCCGGAGTATTGAGCTTAATCTCCCTGTAACCGTTCTCGTGTTCCTGGTAGGTTGAAGTACCGTCAAGCAACTCCGGTATCTCTTCCATATACACATAGTCCTGGATGATCTTATTAATAAAGAACCAGTTAGATTCTCCGTTAGGACGCTTCTGACATCTTCCGGTATAGAACACATCATATCTCTCATCAAGGAGTTCAAAGGTCATATCATCATCTCCAAGGGTAACCTCGCAATCCTTCCAAAGAAGATCGACATATTCAAGAACCTCATCGCTTGTCTCTGCACCACCCTGTATAACCGTAAGGACTTCGCTGTGCTCAATATCATCCTGTCCGATCGAACTGAATGTAACCGTACCAGTTCTTGAATTAGGGCTAGTATTCCTTGCTACGGCAACACCCCAAGGGATCTTGATATAATCGGCTCCTGTCTGGTGCTGTCCCTCTGTAAGTACAATCCAATCTCCGTCAATCACAGGTTCATCGATATCCTCTTCGTTAGTCCATCTGTAATCGGCTGTACAGGTTGGATCTGAGTAATCGAACTTACCGTCAGCATCAAATCTCATAATAGTACGGTATAAGGAAAGGCTTGACTGTGGAGCACCAGGATCGGCAGCTTCACGGATCGCTATGAATTCAGCAGTAGCCTTTTCTCCATAGGAGTTGGTATAGCTGAATGTGATCCTTGCTGAGAATGGTTCTGTTATGTCCGAACCATTCATTGTGATCCTTATAGTTCTGTAACCTTCTGTTCCATCATCGGATGTACTTCCTCCCATTATCTCAGCAGAACACCAGGAAATAGGATATACACCATTTGTATTCGCAACCCTTATGCTTACTTCGTTTGTACCAGGATAACCCATAGTAAGGGATAAATCGTAATAACCTCCCTCAGCAGGGAATGCATGCTGATACGACCCAAGGGTGATATATGCCCTTTCAGTATCTGTCGTTTCTCCTGCTTGCATAGCATTGAAGGTCTGTGTGGTACTCGTACCCTGTGCATTTGAACAGCTGAATATCAAAGGAATAGTCCTCTGGCTTGTTGTCTTAGGCACATATATGGCGTAGTAAATCTCAACTCCGTTATCAATCTCGGTAGTTGTCTGTGGTGTAATAGTCACCCCGTATTCTGTCGAATATGGAGTATTAAGGAATGCCACACCGGAATTACCATAGGTAATGGTGATATACTTTGTACCTCCTTCCTGTGGGAATGCCAAGTCAGCGTATTTGTTAATTGAAATCGTTGGTGCAGCCATAGGCTCTTCTTTTTCTAAAATAGTTATTGTCCTGGTTATTGTGCTGGTTCCATCGCTTACAGTAATCGACACCTCGGAACCTGTATTCTCGGAATTGACCCTAACGGTACCGACAGCAGTAGTCGTACCGTCACCATTATCTGTCTCGTTGTCTATCGTTATTATCACATCCTCCGGAGCATCGAATGAAAGTTGGTTTCCGGTAGGATAGGTAATCACGATCCTGCCATCAGTCTCTTCTTCTAGCTCATCCGGAAAACTTACAGAAAAACCTGCTCCATCAAGATCAAAGTCAACCCAAGCTTCTCCGTATGGTGGTCTTCCATATGCATAGTTGGAGTTCATATATGTACCTGTATTCTGTATGACAAACCTTACAGTAGTAATGTCTTCGTTGAATGTAGGTACTATGTTCCAGTCCCATACAGTATTGAATCTGGTGTAGTCAATTCCCTTTGTGCTGGTATAGCTTACAAGCGTAGGATTGTCAAAGTATGAAGACATACTATACGCCCTGCAAGTAGATATATCGACAGGTATATTATATGTATCAGCGTTGTTGCTTATATAATAGGTGACATTGAACCTTATCACGTTATTTGTGCTTCTGTCAATTCTTCCCTTATAGTTGATGGTCTCAACAGGGTCACAGTATGCCGGTTCATAGTATGCCTTGGACAGAGATAATGTAGGACTCTCTATCTTGATTCTGTTTACAGCTGTGATAGGAATGAGCCAGCTACATAGATTGCCGGATGTATCATAATAGAAATGGTATATCTTGCAGGACTGATCAACCAGGTATTCCAAATTTATATTGAAATTGAGATTGCTTCCAGACTTGTTGACGTAGTATACGCTTGAAGGACAGACCTCACGTGTGATGATTTTCTCATGTTCATTTATTATATAGTTGTATAGAGTCTTTGAAGCTGTGTAATCAGTCGAATAGTCGACGTTACTGAAAGTAAGGGTAGCCTCAGTATCATTATATACAGGTATCCAAGGAGTACCAAACGCATCAAATTTGTCTATACCTATATAAGAAGAAGGTTTCACCAGCCAGGTATTGTATTCCTTACAGTAGAAGAAATCATATGTCTGGTTGTCTATATAGAATGTATGCTTGCCATATCCTGCAAAGCTTACGTCAGCGTCACACATAACCTCAACGACACCATCGCTGTAAGTTATCTTCGCATATTCCCCGTTAGCCTGTAAAGCGTAATCATCAACCTTATAGGTGGTATTGGCATATGAAAGATAATAGAGTATGTTGCTGGATGGATAGTCGCTCGTATAGTTATTGAGCAGACAGGTACCGTTCTTATAAGGGAGATCATTCCTTCTCGCTATCCCAATCTGGCTTGGTAGGAGCTCGTTTCCCTTCAAGTACTCAAAGGTAATGTAATATGACGTATCGGATGTTTCAACAGGGATATCGATGGTAAGCGTACCGGCAGTACCATCATAATCATATTGAAGTCCGTCCGCATCTATTGAATAGAGCGTGACAGTATCATCCAGTTTATATACTATGGTCGCTGCCTTATAACCAGCGATAACGCTTGCGAATAAGTTTATACTGCTTCTCATTTTATGTATTTTATAGAAATAGTTTGCAGGGAACTCGAACGTCACCCTGCAAATCAATTATTTAGGCGTTTCCGGTCACAAGTTAGGTACGATACACAAGAGACCATACCTGGTCTATATCTTCCCCTATGTCCTCTAAAAAGGCATTCTTGACGCTTTCCAGCATCTGATCATAAACCTTGTTGTTGGCCAGTTCCAAAGGGTGCTGACCTACCGTACCATTCTTACCTATTGACCTTGATATAAGGAACGCCAGTTGCTCGTTGGTAGGCTTCACACCATTCTTTTCCCTCGGTATTACCGGTTTCAGTCTTATCCATTCCAGTATTGCTTCCATAGGTGGTCTCTTGCCTGGTTTACGCCCGTATTCAACGTACTTCCAGTACTTCTGCAAATTAAGGTATACGGTATATGTGACTCCCTTATGTTCAATACCGAATGTCACATCAGCAAGTTTATGATTTGCTCCTTTGGGTGCCAACATCGAATACTCGGAAGCCAAAGCCTGGCCATATCTGTTCAATACCTCTTCTAAATGTTTTAACTCCATTAATGTTTCCTCCTAAATTGTTCCAGTCTTCTTTTCTCATCCTCAGCCTTGTCACGTAGATAACTGAGCACATTGAGGTATTCATAGACATTCAGATCCATAACCTCATGCCAGTTCAACTTCATAGCCTCAGACACACGATCGATCATCGCAACATATCCCCAGCGACTTCCAAATCCGCCAGAGCCTTCTCCATCTCCTCCCTCTGTTCCTTCGTCAGCTTCATCTTCCTCAACCTCTTGGCCAAACAGGTTTGCATACCCTTTAACCAGGCCTTTGTATAATCCAAAAAAAAAGCAGACAGACTCATAGCCTTATCGACAGTCAGTTCGGTAAGTATCAGTTCCTTTACCTTCTCTATTGAATATCCATCGTTATACTTCTTGCCTTTGGGAATGAGAAAGACAGATATAAGACCTACCATCCTTTCCTGTATATCATTCAGTTGAAGGTATGTGGAATAGTCAGTATATTGTGCCACATTCATATCCTTGGCATTAAGCATAGGTTCCAGCTTGAATTCACCCAGGGTATATGTTTTCTCCGGCAGTCCTGTCTTAGGTTGTTCAAGTATGAACTTTGTCTTCTGTACAAGCTTTGAATAGTCATCTATCTTCAACCCCTCTACATAATCCCTCTCATAGTCACCAAGCACACAGATCATATCTATCTGCTTGTCAATATCAGCATCCTCAGATACCAGGATTTCGCTGATTTCAAACCATTTACACAATGGTAACTTATCATATGATTCAATCATCGCACATAATATTTTCCTTTCTTATTTCCTTGTTCAAACGCCTTTAAAGCCAACATCAGACTTATCACGCTGTCATCGTGCAATCCCGTTGGGGCGTTATATGTAACGTTCTTCGTCTTCGGGTTATAAACCGCTTCGTATGCGGATATTTCGGCTGTCTGTCGTGGTTCATCCAGCAGCGTAATCGTTCCCTTTTCCAGCCTTACCTGTAATGCCGATACCATCTGTGCCTTACTTGTGTTCGTAGTTGTAGCCGACTCAATTCTCATCTTTGGATTAGCCTGCGTAAGTAATTCAGTCATAGGCGTTCCGATAGAATTGGATTCACAGAGTACGAGTTCCACATCAACCCCTTTCAAGATTTCAGTTATCCTTTCTATGGTCTGGGTGGTGTTAAGATTATTGAAACTATACCATTCCGTTTCCTCGCACAGTTCGTTAAGCATCGTGATACTGGTGTAGTCCTGTCCCTGTCCTGTTGACCAGTCAATACCCACATACCTTTTACCCTTTGTCGTTGTAGGGGCTTTTATACAGTTCTTGAAGTTCTCGAATACCACGCCATCATCGTCAAGAAACTCGCCAAGATACTCTGTCTTGAACTGGTTTTTTGGCAGCATCCTCTGGTATTCTTGCAGGGTCTCATCGTCCAGAAACTCCGACAAATCATAGTCGTTCCAGTCAATGCTGACGTACTTTGGATTACCCTCGTACCCTTTCATAAAGTAACGGTAGAAGAAACAGTTCTTGAACTTTGGTGTACTGACAATAAGGATAGGTGGCTTATGTACGTTAGTCCACGGCAGTACCGCTTCCAGTATATCCTCCGACAAGAAGGACGCTTCATCGAGCACCAGTATTCCGGTTATGGTATATCCACGCAACGCTTCCGTTCCCTGTTCAGATGATTTGAAGAATATCATGCTTCCGTTAATCAGCTGGATTTCCAGGGTCTGTTCGTTCTTCTTCTTTATGATCTTGCTGCTTTCAACAGCATCCACCAGTTCCTTGAATACCTTACGTGACTGTGCCAGGGTGATACTTACAAGGGCGTTCTTGCTTCTGGGTATATTGATGGCATAATATAGTAGAAGGTTGAGGGACATGAAACTCTTTCCGGATTGTCTCCTGCTTTTCACGGTCACCACAACCCCCTTCTTACCTATAACAGCATCATTTACAGCCTTTTGATGTGCTCTTGGTGTGTACCCTCTGTATTTAACTGTCCTGGCCAAATTCAAACGATATTACAGCATCCCCCTTTATCTCGTGCTTCTCTGTGTACAAGCCATTGATCTTGTTAAGCTGATCAGATGCACCTAGGGCAGACTTCATATTATTTGTGGCAAGACAGGTCTCGATCATACCTTCCAGCCTTGTACGTGCAATAGCACGGTAATGTTCAACGCTCTGTTCGTTATCATCCACAAGATAGTCCAGGGCATCCAGTACATAACGTCTGGCTGCTTCCTTCTTTACACCTAGCTTCTCTTGTATATAATGCTTCACAGCTGGTATGCTCATTCCCCTCTTGAACAGGTCAAGGACAAACATACGTCTTATAGCCAGTCCTTCATCACACCATTTCTTATTAGCGTTGCTGTTCTTAAATCTTCCTCGTAAGAATATCTCAGATTTGAGGTAACTGATTATTACCTCCTCATCCCATTCTTCAAATAACTTTGGTGTCATTTCTTTTTCCTCCCAGTCTTCTTTTTATCCTTATTTGTAGCCTGTTCTTCTAACTCGTTGATTATCAATACAGGTTCAAGTTCCTCGTGGACTTTCCTCTTTTCAAGCCATTCGCCTACCTTCTTCAATAGCCTTAACTGGCAAGTTGAACAGCTTGAAGATCCTACATATTCAGTCCCGTACATCTTCTTGTACAAGACCTTCAAATATTCCACCTGGCTTGTCTGCATATTACGGGCATAGTCGTGTTTTGTCGCTGTCTCGATTCTGCCGGCAATATCATCCAAAAACTTTATGTCTTGTTCTGTTAATGTGTACATATCTTTTTACTGAAATATATTGTAGGCCCGGTCTATAATCCATCCAAGGAAATCCCTGGTCAGAAGTATGATGTCCTTTATTATTGGTGTGAAGCAGGCAATACCAAGACAGACTACCACCCAGGTAAAGTTCCATCCGGTTACCAGTATGTAAATAAAGCCAGTCCACCACGTCATACATAGGGAGCAGTCAAAGGGTTTAAGGGAATAATCAACATATTCCTGTTTGCCCTTTAACCATCGAAATAAAACCCTTTTGATCTCTGTGGGGAACTGTGCTATATCAATCACAAGAACCCAGAATAGGGCTATCAAAATCAATTCTATAAGCATTCCTTCAATACCTCCATCCTATCCATTATCTGTTCCCTTATTCTGTCTATTTCCAGCTTTATCGCCACGTGGCTTATGTTCAGAAGCTTACCCAGTTTCCTGTAACTCTGTAAATCGGTGTAGAGCATCATAAGCGTCCTGTCTGCCATATCCAGTTCGTTCAGAGCTATCAAAGCTGCCTTTCCCGTTGTCTCCTCGTCCCATATATCCGGCATAACTATTTGATACTCAGATTTTAATCTAAATACTCTTTCCTTGACCTCTCTTGCATCCATTCTGTTTTCTCTGCTCTGTTTCTTATATCTTTACTTATTTGATCTGATAGGTGGCTGAATTTTTTGTATTTCGTGAAAAATGGTGATGTATTGCTGAAATACTGGTTGAGGATTATCCTGGCGATCCAGTAGTCGAGTTGCTTGTCATTATATAGTTGGATCAGCTTCTCTTCCTCCATATCGAGGAGAATAAGGTAGATATCCTGTGCCAGGTCATCCAGTTCTGGTGCCGATGTCTTTGCCGTATTCTGTATGAACTTCTCGACCTTCTTTTCCTTTGCCAGTATCTCAACAATCCCATACTTAGTTAATTCATTGTTCGTCATACTATATATATTACTTGGTTGGGATTATTATGCCGGGATAGCAAATTGCTCGTAGGTATAGATTCTACCCTTATTTATATCCAATTCGGTGAGTTCCTTTGCCTGTTCGTAATACCATTGGTTATTCCTCTGACTGTGTGATTTTACCTTATTGAATGGTCTTGTGGTGACGTAGGCTTTATTCATTTCTCGGTCATTGAATACCAGTATCTTCCTGTCCTTGGGGTATAGTATTACCAGCAGCCCATAGTCTTTCAAATCGTCATAGGCTGTCCTGTCTATTGCTGTTGTAGGAAATGATGTGATTGAGTAGGTAGGGCGAGATTTTACCTGTACCGGAATCGCTCTTGTAGGGCATTTGCGTGACAATGTGAAGATGTCAATAGGGTAATAATCGTCTGCCGTTACTGGGAAAGATTGTACGTAGTCTGTAATGATATTCGGTAACACGTACTTGATTACCAAATCTCTGTCGTTTGTGTCATCGTGGAACTGTTCGCTTTGATTGAGTTCTTGCATTTTAAGTTATGAGCAACTTCCTCGGTGTGCTGTTTAACCGTCCCTGTATAGGGCTATTATTGTTGGTGGGGAGGATCAGTTCCCCTTAATCCTATGAATAAATATCTGGGAAAATTGAAAACGTCGAGAATCGACCAAGAAAATTATCAGAATATCAAATTATATACATAATATACGGTTTTATACCCAAAAAGTCAAGACCCCTGTGTAACTTTTTTTAACTTTTTTCAATAAAAAACCCACCAAACTGTTAGTTTGATGGGGTATTAAAGTTATGCTTTTAAAGCATCTGGGATAATTCCGTTACTGTGGTGGTCTTCATCAGCTTTGCGTAATGTTGGGTCATACGTAAGTTACTTGCCGAATGTCCTAGGGCTTTTGCCACGACCTCTATTCTGATTCCCTTATTCAATGCCAGGCAAGCGAATGAATGTCTTGCAAGGTGACTGTGGAGCGATTTCTTTATACCGCATATTGACTGTACCGCTTTAAGGTATATGTTGTATCTCTGGTTGGTTATTACCGGAAGATTACCGTTATATTTTGTCCATACGTTATGAGCAAAAGGGAGTACGATCGTGGTGTATTCCTGGTCTGTCTTCTGGCGTTTCTTACATATGTACGGAGTATTGTCCTCTGTGTACTGTACATCTTCCGGTTGAAGGTTTGCCATATCAACATATGCCTGTCCTGTTCCTGTCTGCCATAGGAATAAATCCTTTACTCTGTCAAGGCATGGTGTAGGCATCTGGGTCTTGATTATCTTCTGTATCTCAGCCTCGGTCAAGAATTCTACTTCCTTCTCGCCCTTATCTATCTTTATACCGTTCCAGGGATTTACTTTGAGTTTGCCGGAATTGATGGCATACTGGAAGATTGTTTTAATCTTGGTGGCCATACCGCTTACTGTGGACTGCTCGTATCTTGATTGGAGGTGGCAGTAGAACTCTCTACATATAGCATTTGTAGCCCAGTTTATTTCCTTTGTGTGGCCGTATCTTTCTCCCCATAAACCCATAACTATCTGATACTTACGTACTGTACATTGGGCTACATTTGTGGTCTTCAAATGGGCTACAAAATCATCGAAAAGGGTCTGGAATGTGTAGGTCTTTACTCCTCCGGTCTTCCAGTAGTCTCTTAATGTATTTACAGTAAGAGGAATGTCGTTTTCGAGCATTTCCGACTGAATCTGGTAGAGTTTTCTTCTGACGGTATCAAGGTACTGCTTTAACTCATTATCCTTTCTCTGTGAGGTTAAGTTATTGAATACCACGGGTTTCTCCTTACGTGGAAGATTAAGGATACAGCGTTGCTGGTTAATGATAATGGACAGTTCAACAGGTGCGAATCCCTGTTTGTTGGCTTTGCTTTCACGACAGTAAAAGCGGACAGCGTAAGTTGCTCTCATCGTAATGTTTTGGTTTGGAGGTTAAACATTACGGAAAAATGGGCTACATCTGCCAGACTGGGCTACAAGTTGGTAGGGATCGACAGTCTTAATGTTGGCGGTATAGCAATAAAAAAAGCCTTACAACGGAATTGTAAGGCTTTCTGGTGCTCCCCCAGGGGCTCGAACCCTGGACCCTGGGTGTATATTGTAATACCTTTTTTCCGTTTACGGCTGCAAATATAAGCACATTTTTTAAATGTACAATACTATTTGTTAGATTTTCTCCTGTTGCAGTCACGACAGAGCATCTGACAGTTGTCATCGCTTGTTTTACCGCCCTGGCTCCAAGGTGTGATATGATCAGCTTCCATAAAGCTTATGTCAAACTTCTCATGGCAGATCGGACATATACCATCCTGTGCTGTGTATGTCTTGATCTTCTGGGCTTCCGAAAAAGCTCGGATGTTAAGGTACTTCTCATCCCTTGTCAATACATAATAATATATGCCGGCCTTGTTGGTAACATCATCATCAAGGAGAAGTTTCTTGATCTCTTTATCCAGAGCATCGGCATCAAAGATCTGACCCTTGTACTTTTCATATAGAGTACCCCAGTCAATACCTTTCATATACCTGGTCTTCTTCTTGAATGTTGCTTCAACCCAGTTGATAACAGATACAAAGTATAACCATAGATTATTGGCATTTGCATCGTTCTGGTGTTTTGCCATGTATATATCTATGTTCTTCTTACTCTTCCAGGTGATTGCTGTTTCCAGGTATTCCTGTCGGATCGCTGAACCTTTGAGGTAATCGCTAGCCTGCATCTGAGCAGGACAACCAGTCTTGGAAAAATACCTCTTTGCATCGGTCACCCAAGGACCGCTATATACAGCGTTTCTCAGTTCCTGCTTTGTCAGCTCCATTCCTGCGATATTGATACGTTCAAACCATTTGAGTTTTTCTGACGCATCTCCCTCACACATATATACGGTAAGCTTGTAGTCAAGGAACCTGTCAATCTCATCCTTTTGCAGATTGTGGAAGAATCTCATTTCAAATGGATTCTCACCAGATACATACTGACAGATAGATACGGTACGCTGCTGTCCGTCAATTATCTCAAATGTACCATCCGCATTCTTTGCCCAGTACATGATGTTCAATGGGAAACCCTGGAACACAGTATCAATCACAGCGTCTCTTTTCGCATCGCTGTACACAAATTCCCTCTGATAAGGTGGACGTACATTCAACTTGCCACCATAGGCGAATACACCACCTTCCTTATTGTCTGTGTAGCCCTCGCACAGTTCACGAATGGTTACATATTGTAGTTCTATCTTCATATTCTCTTCTTCTTTATTATAATTCTGAAATATGGACATTTACCGTTTACACATAAATCCTTGTCATCATCACCCTTGCGGAATTTGATGATGTCGAATTGGTCTGGACAATACTTATCCAAAAACGTAATTGGTACTCCCATATAACCATCGTAGTCCATAGGTATCTCAGTAGTCTTATCTACGTTTATACCGTTGTAGTTATCATACTTCGGATATGTCTCCGGATTGTATGTCTTGTAAAGTATAAGATGTTCGCTTCTCTTTGGCGTTGGAAGATTGGTATACCATCTTACTCCCTTTACACGTATGAATCTTCTACCCTCAGCATCA
>Ga0233370_1000034_pt1 | contig 16741 bp, 8 predicted proteins | sample ElkDunMinimDraft_2_FD_180686 | JGI IMG/M metagenome (GOLD analysis project Ga0233370, IMG submission 180686) | Fecal eukaryotic communites from dung pellets of Tule Elk in California, USA - Elk Dung D2 | ecosystem: Host-associated > Mammals > Digestive system > Large intestine > Fecal | place...
CACAAGAAGATGACATCAAGGCATTCTGCGCGCAACTACCCAATAATATAGATGGAGTTGCCCATTGTGCAGGTATTAGTTCGCTGAAGCCTATTATTGGATTGAACACCCAAAACTTGCAAGATATCTTTTGCACCAACTATTATGCTCCCGTTTTATTAACCAAACATTTAGTCAAATCTAAAAAACTTCAGCAAGGCGCCTCTTTGGTTTATGTCGGTAGTATCTCTGGAGTGAGCAATGTAGCCACGGCATTATCTGCGTATGGTTCGTCTAAGAGTGCTCTCAATTCATTTGTGCAATATGCAGCACTCGAACTAGCAGGAAAGCAAATCCGATGCAATGCAGTTTTACCAGGACGCATTGAAACACAGTTGCTCCAAAATCAAACCATGAGTGAAGAAGATTTACAAAAAGATATTGCAAAATATCCACTACACCGCTATGGCACTCCTACCGAAGTAGCCCAAGCCATCATCTATTTATTATCCGATGCAACCAAGTGGATAACAGGCACCTCAATAACCATTGATGGAGGTCGATCGTTAATATAATTGATTATGTCTAAACTTCTCGAAAATAAAGTTTGTATCATCACTGGCGCTGCACAAGGCATCGGCAGACAAATTGCCGAACAATTTACTACAGACGGTGCTATCGTATATGCTTGTGATAGACAAGAGTTCACTAGCGACAACCCACGCATCCATCCTATAATAATGGACATCACCGATGCTACCAGCGTCAAAACAGCCTTCATGCAAATATTCAAGGCAGAAGGTAGAATTGATTGCTTGGTCAACAATGCAGGTATCGTTTACAATCGCAAGATAGGTATGATTATGCGCGAGGAGACAGAACGTATGTTCCTCGTGAATGTCATTGCTGCGATGGAGTTGCTTCAGCTGGCTAGTCGTCTCATGGCGCGATGCGGTGGAGGCTCTATTGTAAATATCGCATCTGTCACAGCGGTTCTTGGCTCACCTGGTCAAGTGGCATATTCTGCCACCAAAGGTGCTATCATCTCTATGACCAAATCCGCAGCCAAAGAATTGGCTTCACAAGGAATTCGCGTTAATGCAGTAGCTCCAGGTATTGTTAAGACCGAACGCTTCGCAGAACTCTACGAGAGTGATGGTGACAAGATCGATGCACGCATTGGACGTATCGCCTTAGGTCGTCTGGGAACACCAGAAGACATTGCGCACGCGTGCGCGTTTCTTGCTTCTGATAGAGCAAACTACATATCTGGACAAATTCTTGGCGTTGACGGATGCGCTTCCATATAATGATTTTAGGTTTACAACATATTGATCCACAACGCATTGCTGCCATTGATTCCAATGGGGCTGAGTTGCGTTATGCAGAAATTAGCCAACTCTCGCTGCACATCACATCGCTCATCCCTACACGATCGCTATGTTTTCTTCTCGTGGAGAACAATGTAGGCGGAATTGCATGGGTAATGGGCATGTTAGATAGTCGCCAGTTGGTACCACTCATCCTCAACGTTAAGACAGAGGATACACTGTATCAACAGCTACTCAGCACCTATCAACCCGCTTATATCTGCGCACCTCATCATTTTGCAGTGCAAGGCGAAGTCGTTGATTGTCAATACGAATATACACTTACCAAAATATCCGACACTACGCCAACCCTTCATAGCGAACTATCCCACCTACTGCCCACCTCGGGTAGCACGGGTAGTCCAAAGCTTGTTCGTCACAAATACGACAACATTGAAGCAGCAGGATTGAACATATCCACTTTCTTCGAACTCACAGAAACAGACCGCCCATTGATGGTTCTCCCACTTTACTACACCATGGGATTATCTATGGTCTTCAGCCACCTACGAGCAGGAGCAACTATCCTCATCACGGGGCTGAGCATGACGGATATCAACTTTTGGAAGTTCCTAAAAGAACAACAAGCCACCTCCTTTACTGGTGTTCCATATAGTTTCCAGATCCTTAATCTCATGCGTTTCTTCCGTATGGATCTTCCTCATTTGGAATTACTTACGCAAGGTGGAGGAAAAATGCCAACCGATCTTAACCAGAAGTTTGCAGAGTATTGTCGGGATAGGGGTAAACGTTGGATCGCCACCTATGGTCAATCCGAATGTACAGCCCGCATGGCATACTTGCCAGCTAAATGGGCGGTTGAAAAAGTTGGAAGCATTGGTATTGCAGTTCCTAATGGTGAGTTGTCCCTTATTGACACCGATGGCAATCTGATCACATCTCCTCACACCGAAGGCGAAATGTGTTATCGTGGCAAAAATGTCACCATGGGATATGCTTGCGAACAAGCGGATTTATCATTAGGAGATGAACGTAATGGATATATCCGAACAGGCGATCTCGCTTACTTTGACGAAGATGGTTGCTACTATATCGTAGGTCGCATGGGACGATTTCTCAAACTTTTTGGTATGCGCGTCGGATTGGATGAATGTGAACAAATCGTACAAACCGACTGCGGGATAGAATGTGCATGTGTAGGTACGGATGAAAAAATGATTGCTTATATCACCAATGCTGATAAACAAAATGAAGTGAAAGATACACTCGTACAAAAAACGCATATTGTTGCCACTTCATTCCAGATTCGCGTTATCAGCGAAATACCTAAAAATGAAGCAGGAAAAAAACTATATAGTAAATTACCAATCAATTAAAATATGACAAACTTAGAGAAATACAACGCTATTTTTACCGAAGTATTCGGTGCAACAGCAGATCAATTAGGTGACAACTTTAGCAAAGAGACTGTGAGCGAATGGGATTCCGTTCACCAGTTGAACATTATCTCTTTACTCGAAGAAGCCTTTGACCTCATGCTAGATCCTGAAGATATCATGGCTTGTACAAGCTACAATGCAGGTAAAGAGATTCTCGCAAAAAATGGTATTGAACTTTAATAATTTAATCCTAATATGGCTCGTTGGACTATTAAAAATGTTCGTTTGGCTGGTGTAAGTGCTTGTATGCCAAAGAATATCGTAAAAACTGCGGATATTCCTTTGTTCACAGCAGAAGAAGCAACCGTTTTTGATAATACTGTGGGTATTAAGGAACGTCGTATCGGTCCCGATACATTATGTGCGTCCGATATGTGCCAAGCGGCAGCAGAAAAGCTGCTTGCAGATATGGGCTGGGAAAAAGACAGCATTGACATGCTAGTCTTTGAGTCGGTTACAGGCGACTATTATCCTACTCCACCTACTTCCTGTCTATTGCAAGACCGTCTCGGATTATCCACCAATTGCTTCTGTATTGACCTACCTATGGGCTGTTGTGGCACATTGTATGCTATCAATGTAGCCGGCAACATGCTTTCATCCGGCAATATCCATCGAGCACTATTGCTTGTCGGAGATACTGCCTTACGCATGGGATCACAACAAGATAAAAGTCGTGTTCCACTCTTTGGTGATTGTGGTACGGCTATTGCACTGGAATATGATACGAATGCTGAGGATATCATCATTGATTTTCAAACATTAGGTAGTGGGCACAAATCACTCATGACGCCTCATGGCGGTTTCCGCAATCGTATTACACCAGAATCATTTATCCAAGAAGATTTTGGCAATGGCATCATTCGTGCTCCAAAAGACACATTGATTGATGGTATGTCCGTATTGACTTTTGCTATCTCTCGTCCTCCAAAATCAATTCAACAAATGATTGATGATTACAATATTGACATCAATACAGACATTGATTATTTCTTGATTCACCAAGCCAACAAGTTGATTGTTGACCGAGTAGTCAAGAAACTCAAACTCCCAACAGAAAAGGTTCCATACGATTTAGAGGAGTTCGGTAATCTTGGAGGTGCGAGCATTCCTTCTCTCATGGTTGCTCGCATTGCAGGACCCATGCGCGGAGATAAACCAATCAAAATGCTTTGTTCTTCTTTTGGTCTGGGTCTCAGTTGGGGTACAATGCTCATAACAGCAAATAATGTTATTATTCCTAATTTAATAGAAATTTAGAATCTCTAATTAGCACATGAATAAAAAGAAATTCTTCATAGCGACAACTATTCCTGCGTCTTTAAACTTCTTTAAAGGGAACTTAGCGTATCTAAATCAACATTTTGAAGTAACCGCAATATCATCAAATAATGAATTATTAAGAACAATTGGGAAACGGGAAGGAGTTAAAACCTTCCACATACCCATGGTACGTCCAATATCTTTGTTGAAAGATATATATTGTTTATTTTGCTTTATTTTAATATTTATCAAAGAAAAACCTTATATCGTACACGGGAATACACCTAAAGCATCTTTCCTTTCAATGATATCTGCATGGATAACACGTGTACCAAAACGTATATATATGTGTCATGGATTACGATATCAAGGTGAAGTTAATAAATATAAGCGAATGGTACTGGTTGCAATGGAAAAACTTGCATGCGCTTGTGCCACAAAAGTTATATGTGTGAGTTTTGGTGTACGTAATACTCTCATTGAAGATCATGTGTGCTCCAATAATAAAGCGATAGTAGTACATTATGGCAGTGCAAGCGGGATTGATATTAATTATTTTAATCGAAACAATACAGATATCAAAACTACTGTCAATCAGGAATTAGGTATAAAAGAAACTGATTTTACATTTGTATTTATCGGTCGAGTGGTTCAAGATAAAGGAGTGAATGAATTAGTTCATTCTTTTTGCAAATTAAAAAAAATCCATCCACATATGCATTTAATAATTGTAGGACCAACTGATGCTGAAACAAATAAAATTTCAAAAGAAACTCAAACGTTGATAAGTCAAACAAATCACATTCATCTTGTTGGAGGTCAAAAAGATGTCCGTCCATACCTCATAAATGCAAATGCTCTCATATTGCCAACCTATCGAGAGGGATTACCGACTGTACTCATTGAAGCAGGAGCCATGTCTCTTGCGGCAATAGCTACCAATGTAATTGGTTGCAATGAAATTATCATTCCCGAAAAAAATGGTGACCTCGTAGAAGCGAAAAACATTGATAGTCTATTTAATATGATGAAGAAATACGTCGAATGTCCAGAATACGTCAAATATATTTCGCAAAATGCAAGAAAGATGGTTATAGAACGATACTCCCGACAAGTAGTGTGGGACAAAATGCTTACCACATATCAAGAAATATGCAATGAGATATAATAAATAACTATTAGCAATGTATAAACACTTCTTCAAACGAATTATCGATTTTACCATAGCATTGATAGTACTCTTGTGTCTATCCCCAATCTTGTTGGCAGTTACCATTTGGTTACACTTTGCAAATAAAGGGGCAGGGGCATTCTTCACGCAAGAACGACCAGGTAAAGATGCCAAGGTATTTCGTGTAATCAAGTTCAAAACCATGACGGATGAACGAGATGCCGATGGCAAACTTCTACCTGATGCTCAACGCCTTACCAAAGTTGGACGCATTGTTCGTTCTACCTCATTAGATGAGTTGCCACAATTGTTTAACGTCCTTAAAGGTGATATGGCATTGATAGGTCCTCGTCCATTGTTAGTAAAATACTTACCTCTCTATACCCCAACGCAAATGCGACGTCATGAGGTAAGACCAGGTATCACAGGATGGGCACAAGTCAACGGAAGAAATGCAATTACACATACCAAGAAGTTTGAATACGATATTTGGTATGTTGACCACTTATCTTTTGCACTGGATATCAAGATTCTATGGATGACCATATACAATGTCATACACCGCAAAGATATTTCCACTGAAGGACAAGCGACAGCGCCTACTTTTGATGGAACAAACTAATAGGTTTATATTCTTATAATTATTATATAAATATTAAAGAATTAACTATGAGCAACGAACGAAAAATGATTTACCTCTGTTTGGCACATATGTCAAATGAGGGATTGGAGCAAAAATATATCAAAGAGGCATTCGACACCAATTGGGTAGTGCCTTTGGGACCTAATGTCAATGGATTTGAGGAAGACCTCAAGCAGTTTGTTGGTACAGATCAACAAGGACAGAAAAAAGAGGTGGTTGCACTCTCTGCGGGTACAGCAGCTGTACACTTGGCGTTGATTGCGTGTGGTGTACAAGCAGGAGATGAAGTATGCGTACAATCGTTCACATTCTGCGCATCTTCTCATCCAATAACATATTTAGGAGCAACGCCAGTGTTCATTGATTCTGAGCGCGACACATGGAATATGGATCCAGATTTATTGGAGAAAGCAATCTTGGATCGCATTGAAAAAACAGGCAAGAAGCCAAAGGCGATTATCCCCGTAGCGCTCTATGGTATGCCATATGACTGCGAGCGCATCATGGCGATTGCCGACAAATACGACATTCCTGTAATCGAAGATGCTGCAGAGGGATTTGGTTCAAAATTCAAAGGACAAATGTTAGGTACCTTTGGCAAGTTCGGTGTACTTTCATTCAATGGTAACAAGATGATTACCACCTCTGGTGGTGGTGCGTTGGTTTGCGCTGATGCAGAATCGAAAAATAAGGTGATGTGGTATGCCACTCAGGCACGCGAAGCATATCCATATTACCAACACGAAGAGGTTGGTTACAACTACCGCATGTCGAACATCTGCGCCGGTATCGGTCGCGGACAAATGACAGTGGCACAATCTCACATTGATCATCATAAGCATGTACAAGCTTTGTATGAAGAGTTACTCGCGGATGTAGAGGGTATTACAGTACACAAAGCACCCTCTGAGGATTATGACTCCAATTATTGGCTCTGTACCATTGAGTTAGCACCTACTTTGCGCATCAAAGGTCAAGAGAACGCCTACAAGGAGGTGATCAAAAGCGCTGTAGGTGGTGCTGCTGGTGTGATTCACGCAGTAGATACTGCGACAACCGATTGCCAACCAAATGATAATGTGGAGGCATTGCGTGTGTATATGCTAGATGCCAAGATTGAGGCACGCCCTGTGTGGAAGCCCATGCACAAGCAACCTGTTTACAAAAATGCGCCTGCCTATGTGAATGGTGTGAGTGAAGAAGTATTCAAAGTAGGTATGTGCTTGCCAGCTGGTCCGTATGTAACGGATGAGGATGTACGTTATATTGTAGAAACTATCAAATCGGCAATTGTTCGATAAGGGTTCGGTATCCCTTCGATAGCGCAAGGGTAGCGCAAAGGTAGCGAATTAACATAGAAAGCTTATAATAAATAGAGTAAAAACACCTAAGACATTGAGCATATGAAAGGAATGAATACAATATCCAAAACAGATATATTCTCGCACTGGATCAACATTGGTTATCTTCCTCGTTGGGGCGTATTGCTATTAGATTTATTGATAGCATTGGTTGCCTTCGTGATTAGTTACTTGATAGGTAGAGGTTTGTTGGATTATGACTCTACCGTTCGTTTGCCTATTTGGCAACAAGCGATAACCGTAGTACTGTTGCAAGGAGTATCGTTTTGGGCATTCCACACCTACTCTGGTATCTTACGATACTCCACGTTTGTGGACACCTTAAAAGTGGCAATATCAGTATGTGCAACTGGCATCGTCCTATTGATTCTTAATATGGTCATTCGCTACATGACCAGCGCAGCTAACCCTCCTTTCTTCACATCGATTCTAGCTATCTATGTTTTTGTGGCCATTACCCTGCTCTTTGGATGGCGCGTAACCATCAAAACTGTTTTTGAGCACATCTCTCACTCCTCAAAAGGCGTTGAAAAAGTATTGATTTATGGTACGAAATCAGCCGGTTTGTCCATTGCTAAGATGTTGCAATCCAACCTAGAGAGTAAGTATCGTCCAGTTGGTTTTATTGCAGACAAAAAGGATGATGTTCACCATAGCCTGCTAAATTTGAAGGTGTACGAATTAAATCAAGATCTGATTGATCATATGGAGAAAAATCGTATTAAGCACGTTATTATATCTCCAATAAAGATGAAGGAGATCAATCCAATAAAGGATCTGAAATTATTCATTGACAATAAGATACAGATTTTAACGACTCCTTATTTCACAGACTTTGAGGCTACCAATCAAACCTCAGAAAGTAATACAGAACGTCTCATAGGTCGTATCGAGTCTATACGTGTAGAAGACTTGCTAGAACGTCCCGTCATTGAAATTGACACTGATAACGTGGATGCCATTCTTAAGGGACAGGTGGTCCTGGTGACAGGAGCAGCAGGTAGTATCGGTAGTGAGATTGTGCGCCAAGTAGCTGCATTCAAACCACAATCCATCGTACTATTTGAGATGGCCGAATCACCCTTGCATGATTTGACTGTAGATTTGCGCAGAGCTTTTCCCGATCAGCAATTTGTACCCGTGATTGCAGATGTAAGAAATGTGGACATGGTAGAGGAAGTCTTCGAAGAGTATCATCCCCATGTAGTATTCCACGCAGCAGCCTACAAGCATGTACCACTAATGGAAGATTTTCCGCCACAAGCAATCTTAGCGAATGTGCAAGGTAGCAAGAATGTGGCAGACATGGCGATTAAATACAAGGCGAAACGATTTGTCATGGTATCCACTGACAAAGCAGTAAATCCAACCAATGTGATGGGTGCCTCTAAGCGTATCGCAGAGATATATGTACAATCATTGTTTTTGCAAAAGGCAAAAGAAGATAAAGATTGTACCAAGTTTATCACCACACGTTTTGGCAATGTATTGGGCAGTAATGGGTCTGTGGTTCCTTACTTCAAGAAGCAAATTGCAGAAGGAGGTCCTGTGACGGTAACACACCCTGATATTATTCGCTATTTCATGACTATTCCAGAGGCGAGCTGTTTGGTATTGGAAGCTGCCACATTAGGCAATGGCGGAGAAATATTCTGCTTTGACATGGGACAACCCGTTAAGATTGCTGATTTGGCAAAAAATATGATTCGCCTCGCAGGTTTTGAGCCTGGTAAAGATATTGAAATCACCTATACCGGTTTGCGTCCTGGTGAAAAATTATACGAAGAATTGCTCAATCAAAAAGAAACAACGATTCCAACCAAGAACAAAAAAATCCTCGTAGCCAAAGTGAGAGAGTATGATTATCCAGCAGTTGCAGAACAGATTAACACATTGATTACGTTGGCTAAGGAGGGGAAAGTATTCCCAACGGTAAAAATGATGAAGCAGATTGTACCCGAATTTAAGAGCAAAAATTCTGTTTACGAGGAATTGGATGCTTAACAATTAGTATTGGTAAAATTGAATACATGAAACAGGATACGGAACGTGTCCTGTTTCTTTTTATTTGGAAAAAGATACATATAATTAATAAAACGCACGTGCGCGCGCGAAAAATTTGCATATTCCAATTGTTTATATTAATTTTGCAGCCGTTTTTGCATTTTTATACAGTAATTTTATTATAAAAATCTTAAAAACAAGAACAAACAACATCGTAATATTAACAAACAACATAATTTATGAAAAAAAATTACATCGTACTTTTACTTCTATTCGTAGTAAGTTTTAGTATTTCACTCAATGCACAACAAGTACCTAATCCTGGTTTCGAAGACTGGAGCGGCGAGAAGTTTGATGGCAATATCCAACCTAAGGACTGGTATGCCAGCAACATTACCCAAGTAGGTTTCAACTTCAACCTCGCTCACCGTGAAGGAGGTCATAGCGGCAGCTACTCTATGATGGTGCAAGATACTGAGGTAGGTGCTATGGGTATCACCGAGGTGTCTCCAGGATACTTCTCCTTAGGTCGCCCATGGAGTTGGATCAATGGTATTAATACCGGAACAGCTACTGCCGGAACTTCGGGTGGTATCAACTTCAAGTTTCGTCCAGATACCATGTCTGTATGGATCAAACGTACAGGTAATAACGTAGATAAAGAGGATTTCTATTTGCTCTATTATGCATGGTCAGGTACTGCAAAATCTAGTCAATATAAGGCTAAAAATGGTTCTTGTTCTTCCGTAAGTCAAACCAATGAAGAGAGTGATATCCGCCTAGCATTGGATGCCAATGAATGCGGTACGGATCAAAAGGCCAACCAGATAGCCGAGGGTATGTGGCGCGAGAGAAAAGAATATGGAAATTGGACAAATATTCGTGTTCCAATTTATTATTTCAACAATGATGTTCCCACTATGATGAACATTCTCTTCTCTGCAAGTAATTATCCTAACTATCGCGCTAATAGTGGTTTGTACAAAGGTAACTCCTTGTACATAGACGATGTAGAGTTGATCTATTCATCTAAGATTCAGAAATTATATATTGGTGGAAAAGAATGGAAAGGATTTAATCCTAAGTCCACCGAGGAACAATTATATTCTCTCGGTCGTAATGCCACATCCATACCCGACATTCGTGCTATGCGTGGCGCAGGTAGTCTAACAAATGCAAGGGGAGAAACAGCGAACTTCAGCGGACGCGAGCTCACCGGCTCAGAAATTAGCATCAAAAATGGAGAGATAGATGGCACTCCAACCACCATTACTGTTAAGTCAGAGGATGGCAAGAGTACTACTACCTACAAGATCAAATTTGTTCGCCAAGCCAGCAGCAATGCTAATTTGGCAAATATCTTTATCAATGGTGCCGCAATGGCAAACTTCAACCCTGATTTAACAAGCTATACCGTAGAACTTCCATATGGAACAACAACTATACCAGTTGTAACTGTAGAGCAAGCGGAGGATGGTCAAACGGTAGAGATTACTCAACCAACTTCAGTCACAGGCACTGCTAGTATCAAGGTAACCGCAGCTGACAAAAAAGCAACCAAGACATACACCATTGCATTCAATGTGGGCAAATTATCTGATAACACATTAACAGATATTCTTATCAATGGCGAAAGTCTGCTTGGTTTCACACCAAACCAAACCATTTATCGCGTATCTTTGCCTACTAGCACAACCACAATGCCAACCGTTGAGGCCGTATCAGCATACCCTGATGGTGCTCAAACGATTGAATATGTAGAGCCTAACACCATCGATGGTGGAACCTATCAAATTAAGGTATCAACACCGGGTAATCCTACTCCAAAGATATATAAATTGACATTCAAATTGGAAGCATCCTCCTACTCATATCTCAAGAGTTTGCAGATGGGTGAGAACCTGATTACTGACTTTATGCCTGATTATACCACCTATTTTGTAAATCTGCCTATCGGCACCACTCAGCTGCCAGAGATTACTTACGAAAAAGGCGAGAGCACGCAGCAAGTAACAGTACAAGAAGGCGGATTGAATGGTACAAGCAAAGTGACCGTAATCGCAGGTAACGGCATCAATAAAACTGAGTACAAGATTTCTGTAAGCACCGCAGTGTCAGAAATCTCCACACTCAATATGATTTATGTGGGCGGGGAGGAATTGTCAGGCTTTGAGCCAAACAAGACCAGCTACACATACAGTTTACCAGTGGGAACAACGACCTTGCCTGAGATCACATACACCAAAGGTGATGAGTATCAAGTGGTGAATGTCACACCAGGAAGTGTAAATGGAACCACCCGTATCACCGTAGTGGCAGGTAATGGCGCTACAACCCAATATCAAATCACCTTCAAGGTGCAACAAGCCACCAATGCATCGCTCCAGATGATTTATCTGGATGGTACGGCATTGGCTGGTTTTGAACCAGATAAGCTGGAATACAATTGTCCACTACCTCAAGGAACGACACAATTACCAGTCATAACCTACGATCAAATGGACGCATACCAAACAGTTACGGTACGTTCTGGCGGTTTGAATGGCGATTATCGAATCACGGTGCGTTCTCAATCTGGTGCAAGTCAAACTTATGTATTGCGCTTCTCGGTTGCGACTTCGGATAATGTAAATCTAAGTATGATCTATTTGGATGGTAAAGAATTGGAAGGTTTTGACCCTGCAGTAACCCATTATATAGACTCTTTACCTATTGGTATAAGCACCATACCATCAGTAACTTACACAAAAAGTGACCCATCGCAAAAAGTATTTAGTTTATTGAATAACACCACCCATACCTTGACGGTAACTTCAGAAAGTGGTACAACCAAGACATACACCATTGAGTTTGTCATTCAACGTTCTCAGAGCGCGTCTCTAAAGATGATTTATCTGGACGGAGATAGTCTCGAGAACTTTGATCCTGCCACATTGTCGTATCGTGTGACATTGCTCGGCGAGACTTGTCCAAAAATCACAGTAGATAAAGAAGAAGGACAACAAGTGACCATCATCGCGCCTCAAGGTGCTGGTACTGCTAAGATTTATGTAAAGCCAGAAGCTGCTCCTGCGAATACGTATCTCATTGAGTTTGTGGGTACCATCAAGAGTACCGCCCTGCTTGATAGTATTTATGTAAATGGGCAACCACTCGCAGGTTTCCAACCTAATACATTTGAGTATAGTATCTCCTACGAGGATGAGATTCCAGAAATCACATATGCTTGTGAGCAAAGTCAACAAGTGAGTGTATTGCGTAATAACAATACCATTCGTTTGTACGTCAAGAGCGAGGGAGATGTGATTACTTATACCATCACACTCAATAAAATAGCAAATAATACTACCACTCTGCGTGGCATTTACTTGGATGGCCAAGCATTAGAAGGCTTCGCTCCAACTACTAAGCACTATACCGTATCAGTAGCAGCCGGTGAGCAAGTTCCAAGTGTTAGTTTTGCAAAAGACAATGAGAAACAGGCAATAATTGCAGGTCCTATTGATGACACCCACTATGGAATCTTGGTACGAGCAGTTAATGGCGACACATGTAACTATGTGATTACCTTTGACAAGCAAAAATACAGCGATGCCACCCTTCTATCTTTACAAGTAGAAGGCATGACAGTGGATTTCGACCCCAATAAGACGGAATATGCATTCCAACTTGCAGAGGGACAAGACTTGCCTAAAGTGACAATCCAAGCGCGTGCAAAACAGCACGTCACATCCTATTGCGCAAATAAGGATGAATACCATATCATTGTCACCGCAGAGAATGGCAACCAAAACACCTATAAGATTCACTATGCACGTACAACAACCAATAGTGCATTCCTCAAGGATATTCTCATCGATGGCACTTCTATCGCTAAATTCCATCAAGATACACTTCAGTATGTAGATACGTTGCCATGGCGCAGTAAAGTAGTACCATGTGTACAACCTATAGGTACAGATAATCAAGTGATTACCACGTACCACAGCAGTATCAATGGCACAACACACATCCATGTAGAATCACTTAATAAGGCATCAAAGAAAGATTATTACATCCACTTCCCTGTACGCAAATCAAGCAATGCAGCCTTGGAGTACATTGATTCGGAGATTCCGTTTGATTTTGATCCTGAGAAAACTGATTATAGCATTCAAGTGCCACAAGGTTTGACGTATGCACCTATTGTGACATATCAAGGACAAGAGCCAGAACAACAGATACGCTATATTGCACGTCCATTGGGAGAAACAAGCCAATTGATTGTTACCGCAGAGGATGGCACGCAACGTACCTATAACATAACGTTCTTGCCTACACTTCCTGATGCAAACAATACACTTAAATCCTTACGCATCAAAGAGTTGGAAGTAGAGTTAGATCCTGCAGTGGCAAATCATACCGTGGACTTGCCATATGGTGCTACAACAATGAATGTAGAATACGAAAAAGCCTTTGCTGAGCAAACCGTATGGGTAATACCAGGAGGTACGAAAAAAGCAACTACCATCCGCGTAAAATCCAACCGTGCACAAGAGCAAGATTGGGTATATACCATCACTCCAAACGTATCTCAACAAAACCCTGCAGTGTTGGATAGTATCTTAGTAGATGGTGTATTGGTAACTAATTTTGACAAAAATCGCTTCTCATATATATACAATCGTACACAAAAGACCGTACCACAAGTATCCATTAAAAAGGCTGACGGAGTGGAGATTGAAACTGAAGGCGATATTTGGCATTGGAGCGCAACGGTATCGAAGGACGGATACACAAATACCTATACCGTTTATTTCCACTACACAACTGACGTTGTTCCAAATGGAGAGTTTACCCAATGGACAAAAACATCTAAAACGGGGACTGATAAACCTAGCCAATGGAATGCTCCTGGTGATTACGTTAATAAAAGAGGAGATGCTGTACAAAAGTCAGGCAACTCAGTGCTGCGATTATTTACGGAATATGATGGCGGATTAATGGGAGCTATGCCTGCAGTAGTGAATATTGGTAAAATGTATGCTAATACTACTGTTGCAGGAGGAAGTTCTATCGTTCCACACTCCTTTATACCCTTCCATAATACACCAGACCAAGCTACTATTAACTACAATTACAAAGACAAAGCTGGTAATGGAGCTCTAGTCAATTTTATCTTCTATGATATTACTGGTACGGAACATTCATATAGTTTCAAACAAACAAATACTACGAGTGGATATACCGAAACAACATTGCCGCTATCCACTGCCAACATTTCATCCATCACAGGATTAGACATCGTCGTTGATGCTACAGGTATGTATCCAGATGCGCCTATATTAGGAAGTGACTGCTCATCAGACCTCTATATTGACTACATTCGCTTTGCTTACAATCACACCCTCACGGACATCAAAGTCAATGGTCAGAAAGCAAGCAAGAGCGGTAACAACTTCAACTATACGCTCAAAGCCACTGATAGCGATTTATTGCCTAACCTGCAATTTATTGGTGAAGTGCCTGACCAAGCTCAACACATCGTTTGGAGCGATGAGACTATTGATGCCAATTATAATTATGCAACTCGTACTGCCACTATCACCAACTATGCAGAAGACGGTAGTAGCAGTGAATATACACTGACAATCAATCGTCTCCTTAACTCAGATTGCACATTACAAGGTATTCTTGTGGATGGCAAATTGGTTAGTGGATTTACTGCCGATAAGACAGAATACACTGTCATCATCCCATCTAGCCAAATGACGTTGCCTGACGTGCAACCTATCCTATCGAACAAGTATCAAAATGCTACGATTAGCTACAAAGATTCCACTTATACCATCAAGGTACAATCCGAGAAGAAGGGTGTAGCTAAACCATATACTATCAAAATCGTCAGCCAATTATCAAACGACACCGAACTAGCTACCATTGCTGCAGAGGGTATCACATTCGATCCAACAGTCAAAGAATATACCATCACCGCAGATAAGATGCCTACTATTTCGTTTGAAAAGAAGATGGATGGACAGGTTGTGGATTTGAACAATGGCGTATTGACCGTCACTGCAGAAGATGGTACAACCGCTACTTACACCATCTTGCTCAACAAACCAAACATCGAAAGCAACTGCGAATTGAGCGAAATCGAAGTAAACGGATTGGCATTGCAAAACTTTAGCAGTACAACGTATGAATATACATTGGATCGTCCTAACACAATTGCATTCAAGCGTGCAGTAGATTCCGATAGCGTTATCTTCGAGCAGACACCGGTGTACATGAAGTTGATTGTAGGAACAGGAGAAAAACAAAAGACCTACACCATCACCTATAGCAGTTCTATTCAATCGAATGATGCGACATTGCATGCTATCTTGGTGAACAACACGCTCTTGGAAGGTTTTACACCGCAATCCACCAGCTATACCTATCATACGGACTCTACCACACAAGTTGAGATCACCGCTCATCCACGTGCAAAATCCGTAAAGATAGAGACCAATCACACCGATTCATGCCTCACATATCAATACACCGTCATCGCAGAAGATGGCACCATGGGCCAACCTTATCAGTTGGATATCAAACCACAATTGACCAGTGAAGCTGAACTACAGAATGTACTTATCAATGGCAAGCCCGTTCCATACTTCCACTCGGATAGCACTTACTACGTGATTACACTGCCTACTCCTACAGCGAAAGTAGAGGAATTGATTATGCCTGATATCGAATACATCCCTGTTGCACGTCGTCAAAAGGTAGAAATTGAGAATGGCAATTTAGGTGAAACGACCAACTTGCTCGTGACCTCGGAAGATGCTGCCAATCATCGCACATACCAGCTAATGATTCAGGCAGAACCAAGTCACAATGCTACGTTATCCAATATTGTCATCAACGGATCACCTATCACTGACTTTAGACCAAATCGTAATTTCTATGCGGTTCAATTGGAAAATACAAATGTAGAGATTGCATGGGCATCGGACGACAATTTCCAAAAGGTAGAATTGTCAAATGATAGTAATATCTATTACCTACAAGTAACAGCACAGGATGGCGTAACGATCAACACCTATGAGATTGAGGTTTATACCCAACCTATTTCATCCGATGCAACGTTGGCAGATATTCAGTTGGATGGCAAATCACTACATCTCTTCTATCCAGAGTTGAACTCACAATTGGAGTTCTCATCCATGCAGCAGCGATATAACATCAACCTACCTGCGGGAACTATAGTATTGCCTGAGATTTCGGCCGTTCTCCGCGAAGAAGGTCAGCAAGTAGAGACTGTGGTTAGTAGCGACACCATTCGCATTCACGTAACGGCAGCAGATGCGATCACAACCAACACCTACACCTTCTTCTTCAATGTGCCAATGTCTAAGAACACCCAATTGGCAATGATTTACTTGAACGGAGATAGTTTGCAAGGATTCACACCAGACCGCTATACCTATTTTATTGACCTACCAATCGGTCAAACCACAATGCCACAAATCTTACCTGTTGTTCAAGAGCCATCACAAACCGTAGTTGACTCCATCACAGGC
>Ga0233370_1000036_pt1 | contig 16152 bp, 13 predicted proteins | sample ElkDunMinimDraft_2_FD_180686 | JGI IMG/M metagenome (GOLD analysis project Ga0233370, IMG submission 180686) | Fecal eukaryotic communites from dung pellets of Tule Elk in California, USA - Elk Dung D2 | ecosystem: Host-associated > Mammals > Digestive system > Large intestine > Fecal | place...
AGCGATTTCCAGCAAAAGGGTTTGTGGATTTACTGGTTGAATGTTAAGTTTGTTTATATGTTTATGATGTACGCTTTCTAATACAGAAGCTCCACAGATTGTTGATATGTTATTTATATGTAGTACCAGTTTGTTAGGTGTTGAAGCAATAACATCTATATTCCATAAATCTGTAGGTAATAAAGAAGACAATCGTTTCGAACAGAGATACGATGGAAATAACGAAGATTTTAGACTATAATGAAAAATTAGAAATAGTATATAGTAAAGTTATACCTTTTAAAGGTTAATTTACAGTATGTATTTTCGACAAATAGAAGATTTTGTTCCAAACAAAAATAATAAGAAGTGGAGATTATCTTGGAAGGTGTGTTTTTATATCATTTATTTTATTGAATGATTAAAAATTATTACCGTCTGTAGGAACTTTCGGAAAAACAAAAGCTTATCAAGATATAAGAAAAAGATTTAAATGAATAAAATATATATTTAAAGTAATAAAATAATGCAATTTGCAGGTACTAAAAATTTTAAAGTGTCTGAGTTAGAATATTCAGATACAGCAAAAATATATAAGATAAATAATACAATTCCAGATGAGTTAGAATACAATACAAAAAGATTGTTGTTATTTCTGCAAGATTTAAGAGAAAAATGGGGATCTGCAATTAGAATTAATTCTGGTTATAGATGTCCTTTACTTAATAAAATAGTTAGAGGCAGTAAAACATCTGCACACTTAATGTGTAACGCTGTGGACTTATACCCAGTAAACGGTAAATTTGAAAATTTTAAAAAATTCATTGTGTCATATCTGTCTGATAAAAACTTTGATCAATGTATAATTGAAAAATCAGGTAAGTCACAATGAATACATTTAGGATTGTATAACAATTCAGGAAGGCAAAGAAGACAAATATTTAGTTTAGACGTATAAAAAATCCCAGCCCTTAATTGGGTTGGGATTTTTATTTTATACTGATTGTTCAATAAAACCTTGTACAGTGTAATAATCTTGAAAATCATTGAAATAATTAATTCTTACCGATCTTCCTGGTTTTAATGTAACTGATTCTGAATAATCTTGTTCATCTCAGGTCAACTTCATAGTAACTTCTAAATCATTAGTTTTCCTATTTGTTATCACTAATGTTCCGTAATATACTCCATCTCCCATAGCTGTTAAAACATTTTCATCTAAATCTGGAAGATTTACAGCAATTAATGAATTATCTGCTGAATTTACAAATAAATAATGTGTAGTATTTGGTCCAAACATCGGAGTGTAGTAATCCTCTCCGGAAACCATTTCTTTAGAATATAAATTACATTTTATAATATTTCCTGTTTCATCTCATTCTAAAGTTCCATTATTAATACTACCAGAACCATTTCCATTAAATTTAACAGATCCAGAACTAAATGTAGCATTTCCATTATTATCTAATTCAAAATAACTATTGGCATCGGAATTACTATATTTTATTCCAGTAGATGAAATATGTGCAAATTGCCCATCTTTACTATATGAAAATCCATCTTTATCAATTGTAAATCCAGCAAAATACGCAGAACCATCGACAGTATTCATACATATATTTGGAATAAAGTCTCCGTTTGAAATAGCGGAAGCAGGATCATCATAATCGTAATATCATTTTTCCGCACCCAGGTCATCTTTACCTTGTTGACTAAACATATAATCACCATGGAATACTCATTTTCCAACCAAAGCCTGATTAAATAATCCGATGTCGGAATAAATAGCTTCGAAAGACTCTATTTCTATCCAAATAGGTTCCCCTTCATACATTGTTTCTGGCCCACATGAATCGCCTGTCCAGATACTACCTTCTCCTTCACCAGTAATTAAATGTTTATAGTTTAGTATATAGTATTTTCCATCTACTGCATAAAATACATATGGTACTTTACTAGACTCTGCGACGTACTCTTTATCGACACTTCAAACTCCAGCAGGATATATGATTGGAGCATCATTTCCAGTTCCAGTAGCACCGGGTTCTCCTTCAACAGCCACTATGTAGTAAATAACAGTAGATTCTGTATTAGTATATTCAGTAGTTTCTTGGCACCACATATATCGATTATCTGGAGAAGTAGAAACTTGATTTACCGTTGTTCAACCGTCAGTAGGATAATTTACAGGATCGTTATTTACAGCAAACAGTTTTGTAATACTTACAATACCATTTCCATCAATACCATTCGTTCCAGCAGGACCTTGTTCTCCATCTTTTGAAATATATGTCTTAGTATATCCCGTTTGAGATGTTTCATCACTATATGTCCAAGTTGTTCTAGTCCAAAGATACATACCTTGAACTAATTCGGGTACATCGATTGTCCATGTATCTGGTTCTGTATTTTCATCTACACTTAATCCATATTCACAAGTTGTAGATACAATACTTTTACCATCAGCTCCTGAAAGTCCATCCTTACCATTTGTACCATCTGCACCAGCTGGTCCTTGCTCTCCTTGCGGACCTTGTGGACCCGTTGCACCGCGTCTTAGACCAAACGTAATCATTACACCTCCATCCTCTGTCGGAGATACAGAAGCAGATGGTTCAGGAGCGTCTGTTTCATAAGCTTCAACATATAGTTTATCAATGTCGAAACTACCTTCTGCAGATCCAGAAATAGATCTAATTTTATCTGCATAAGTTACAGGAGAGTCACACTCTCCAACATCAACACCCTTTTCTTCAATGGCAGACGCTATATCTTCAAAAGTTTCTTTTACTTTTAAAATGTTTTCGTTTAATGTTGACATGTTAACTATAATTATATTTTGTTAATAAATCGTTAGTTCTTCTAATTCTATCTTGTAAACCATTGTTCCCTCCATTAATGGCTCTTGTTAATGCCTCAACGTTGTAATTATTACTTTCGGTAACAGCTCTCTTTCCATTTTCTGTAACAGCTAACCAACCGATTGTTAACAATGAGCCGATTTCCGGATCATTCGCTAACTCTGGATTATTTACAATATCATACTGACCAAGACCGTTTGGTACAAAGAAATCTTTATATATTTTTTCATAATTATCTCTTCCTGTAACTTGGATAGGACCTCTACCTTTAAATCTTCTTCCATCTCCTGGTCGTATATTACCTAAATTAGCCCGACCTTCATATGCGTCTCCAGATGCAATTTCTTGCATGTATTTAAAATCATCAGATTCGTGTTGTATCTGACCTAATAAATACAAATAAGCCTTTTCGTCTTTTAAACCAAGTTTAGAACCTCATTTATTTCACACAGAATCCCATACACCTCTATTTAAATTAGAAGGTGTTGTAGTAACATCATGTGTCTGTGGACTAGAACCTTTATCTTCAAACAAATCAAACACAATATTTTGTACCTCGGGTTTATGTTGTATTATAGGTGTTTCAACAGCTTGCGATTGTTCTGTATTTTTTTGTGTCTGTGTAGTATTTCTAAAATTAAATCTTGGCTGATATCCTTCTGTTTCAACTTCTTCTGTAATAACTACGGGTTCGTGAACCATGGATTTCATAGAACTTATATCCGGAAGATCGTTTTCTTTCTTTGGTTGAATTTTCGATAATGCGTAAATTATACCTCCAACTTGATACTTTTTCATTTTTTATACAATTTAGTTGGCGCAAATATAATAATTTTTTTGGAAAATTGCAAATAATTGTGTATTTTTGCTTAAAATTACTTATTATAAACAATCAAAGAAAAGAAGGAGAATCAATAAAACAATGAAAAAGTTACTAATCACAATGTTTTTATTGGTTGGGTGTAGTGTTGAAACGAAACTTCCAACTTATGATGTTGTTTACATTCAACGCCCCGTAGAAAAAATTGAAAACGTACAATGATCAGATTTGTACGTTACAAAAGATTCTGTATATCATAGATATTTGTATACAGAAAAGGATGGAGAAAAGATTTTACTTTTGGAAATTAGTTATTAATATTTCTCTTGAAAGAGAGATTTAAGATTGAACAAATGGCAAAGAAAAAAATTGATCAAAATATATCTGTAGAATATATAAATTCTCCAGAAACTAGTGGATCTATGGACGATGTAATACAAGGTAGCGCGGTATTTGACACGTCTGGTATGAAAAGAAAACAGTTAATTAAAGACGCACAACTATTGGCAAACAATAGTGATTCATCAAAAGGATTTACTTGAAGTGATTATGTTAACGGTAGAGTTGAAAACAAAGATAAGTTTTCTAGAAGAGAAGATTTGTATAGAAGGAAGTTTTTTAAACAATTAAAAAAGAATGCACACTACACAGAACAACAAAGATTATTAGAGGCCGCTAAAGAAGGAGATCCTGAAGCAATGGGTAAATACGTTGCTAGTAAAAGAGACGACGAAGCTCCAAAATATGCTCCACTTGTTGCTGGACCAGCACTTGCGGTATTAGCGGAAACAGGTGCTTTGGGAGCTGCAATAAAAGGTGTTCAAAAATTATACTCGAACCCATTAGCCAGAACTGCGTTTGACGTAATTGGAACAGGGGACGCCATTAATAATGCAATTTCTGATAACGGTATTCAGAAAACAGCACGTCTTTGAAAGGAAGGTGATACTTGAGGAACAATTAAATCTGCCGCTGGAGATGTATTGGATATTGCTGGTGTTGGTGATATGTTTACAAATCCGTATTTAAGATCAGGACTTCGTAGTTTAGCCGGAGATACAGTTCAGTCATTTAATGATATGGTAAATGGTGTAGAACCAGTAATCGGTCTTACTCCTTGAGTGGAAAGAAGTTGGAGAGATGTAGAACGTGTGCAAGGTCTTGGTAATTACGATTTGCAAAATCTTTTAGATAGAGGTTATACTCGCGAACAAATAGCACGACTTAGAGATACACAGACTCCAAATTTAACAGGTAATTTTCGTGCAAACGAATTAGCAAGACGTTTAGCTGAAATGGGAATTAGTCCTGCAGAAAGATCTAGAAGACAATTTTTAGAAGAAGCTGTTGCCGAAGGACAGGATATTGTAACAGATCGTTATGGTAGACCTATGACTTTCGAAGAAGGTATGCGAGAAGGAGTTCCTGTTAGACCATCTGGTTTAGGTTGAGTGAATGCATATTATCCAACGCAATCTGTTGTTACTCCAACCATATATAATGACCCCAATTACAAATCGTTAATGCAAAAATTATCTAAAGCTGTTGGTGTAATAGATACATCAATATCTGCTGACATTCGACCTAAAATACAACAAATATTAGAGCAGGGTGTTAGATTAAAATCGACCCCTGAAGATATCGAATCTCAACTTGCAGCTTTATTTAAATCGTATGGTAAACCTTGAATTACAAAAGAAACAAGTATATATGCTCCGTTAAATGGAGTACCATATGATCCACAGGTAGATTGAGATGGTGGTAGAACACATGTGACATCGGAAATTCCAACAATCACTGATTTAGAAAACTATTTAAAACATGGAAATTCACGAACATCACAAATACGTTTAGAACCGTATGATTCTGAAACGGTTTCTTATGATTTTAATCCTGGTGATGATGATTATTCCCCAAATCATTTTTGGTTATTTAACATAAACAGTCCGGATAAAAAAGCTTGATTACAGCAGATTTGAGATAGTACATTTCACGGAGGAGTTAGTACAGAACGAAGTAAAAGTCTACAATCTAATTTTGAAGCACTCATGGGTTATACCGGACGTGCAAAAAATGGAGACGGTGTTATCGTTTTTGCAAATGATGGTAATGGAAATTATGTAATGGATAAAACAAATGAAGCTGCCGCTACAATGTGAAGGCCAGGTATGGTTGGTTCGGGAGATGACGAACGCATGGTTGCAGATTCTGCAAAAAAACTAATGAGAGCTAATATGATGGCTTGAAATCAGTTATTATCACAAGTGGATCCCCGTGCTTTTGTTGGAGGTAAATTACCTAGTTTAGATGTTTCATTTAGATATCCACATTTAGACGACCCTGTAAAAATTTCGTTACCGGTAACAATGGTTGGTGGTAAGCCGTCAATAGACGCGTCCGAATTATATCAAATGGCTGCAAAATATGATGATGAGTTGGATATGGAAAGACAATTTAGAATTAATCGTGCTAAATCAGAAATAAGCGATATACTTGGAGAAAGCGGAACTCTTGATTTACCAGATGGTAGAATGATCACTTTTGATCCAACTACCAATAAACTAGTGGTGATACAAAGGGGGCAGGACCCAATCGATATTCAAGATTTTAATACACGTGAATTACCCAACGACGTCCGTGATAAAATTTGAAGATTAGGTGCGGCTTCTGAAAATCTAATATACCCTCGCCTTCATGGATATGGAATAAACATACAACAACCACGTGTCGGATTTAGAAAATTTAATAACGGTGGTGTTTTAAATAAGCTAAATAAAAATTCTAGAAAATTGTTAGGAATATGATGTTAAGTTTCTATTACAAAAAACCCAGACCATAAGGCCTGGGTTTTTTATTATTGTTTATTTAATATTTCGGATGCAAATCTATTATCTATTTTAATATCCGGTTTGATTCCAAGAATTGAATCATATCATTTTCTTAATTGTTCCGGAGTTTCTCTAAAACCTCTCGCTTGATTTCTTGTAACAAATGTTTCAAAATCTGGCATAAATGGTTCGTTTGCAAAACTAATTCCGAATTTTGGATCCAATAGATGTTTAGTAGACGCAACTAGTGTTTTACCATGGTTTATAGGATCTTTTAATCAAGAGTTAATCATATCTACAATAGCTTGTTGGTATTCTGAGGATTCGGAAACTTTCGGATCTCTAAAATCCAATCCCAATTTTTTAGCAACTTCTTTTCGAGTTCCTTTAATTAAAGGATCTATATCAACTATACTTAAATCCTTTTTAGCATATGTTGTTTTACCAGTAGTTGGACCCATTCACATAATGCTGGCTGGTTGACCGCTAGATGGAGATAGATTTGGTTTTATAAAAGAAAATATTCCTTGATTATTATTATAACCATTGTCATAAAATCCATTATATATAATTCCATCAGCTCCCATTCTTTCTGCATTATACGACAGCGCAGATCTATCTTTTACATCACCTATCACTGCAATAGGTTTTTTAAATGTAACGTTTCCAACATATTGCGGCCTGTTGGCAAATAACTCTCTAGCTTTTGCTGCTCTCTCTCCTTTTCCAGGATTCGTAATATCTGTTCTTGGAGTTCCAAATCTACCTTGTAGTCAAACTCCAAAAGGATTTGCACCTTCTTCAACTACATCCCATCGATTTGGATAATACATTTCTGTTAGTTCTCCAGCTCTTCTGACGTCCATTGTTTGAGCAGGGGCTCAACCGACATTTGGAAGAGGTTCTTGTACTTTTGGAGTAGATGTGGCTCTTGTTACTAATTGTGCAGGTAACTCATTTACTCCAACTACTCCAGATTCAACTGCTTGTTTTGTAGCAGTTGTTATTGCATCATCAACAGATCCTGCTATTCGTTGAGCAGCTTGTTGCGCTGCAGGTATTGCATTTTTACCAGTTTCTATAATTGTTCTAGCAACTGGTAAGGCTCCTGCAGCATCTAAAACTAACATTGGAACTTCCTTTGCAACTGCCCCTGCATTTTGTAAAGAAGGATCTTCAACAAAATTCTTTACCCCTTCTCCAATATTATCTATTCTTTGTGCACCATCATTTATCCCATGACCAATTCAATATGCTTGAGAACCTACAATGAGTGGTGTCATAGCTTCGCTTGCTATTAATGGATTTCCAAACGCTAGTCCTGTTGCGACTAATTCTCCAGCATCTCTTGCGGTTTCTCCCATTTTTTGAACTAATTGACCGTTTGCGGATTCCTTGAACGATGCATCTTTTCTTTCTTGATTATTACCATCTTTATATGTTTCCTGTTTACCATATAAAAGATTTCCTAATTTAGTACCTGCAAGAAGTTGCTCGGCTATTGATTTTGGTTGTGCAACTTCGGCACCTGTATATCGTTTTAATTTATTTCTAGACATGATATAAAATTTTGGCGAATATAGTAAAAATTTTAGATAAAAACAAATAAAAATAGCAGGAATTGTTCCTGCTATTAAAATTCATCTGATTCTAAATCGTCAGAATATTTTGTTTCAAATGTAACTTTGAGTTCTGTTCTTTTCTTTAACTCACCTTTCCAAAACATTTCCGGGCTAATACGATATTCTCCTCTAACAACCTCTAGTTCGCCTGTATCAGGGTTACATATAAAGTTACCATCTTTATCGGTTTTGTATTTTACTTCAAGTGCTCCCGATTCAACAAGTTGGTTAAGGGCTTGTGTGAATGCACTTTTCTTAATACCGATAGACTCCATAATCTCTTGACGTTTACCTGGAGAAAGTGAAAGTTCTCCAGTATTGTATTCCGCCATCTCTAATAATTTATAGAGAACTTTAAGTGTTGTAATAGTTGTTAAACCATAAATCCATTTAACATAATCTATAAAAGTCATATAAAACTTATCTTGATCTACTTTCTGAGTGAACTCTTTAGATACGGTTCTTTTTCTTTCAATTCCATTTTCATCTTTGTAGATGACTTCATTTGATTTTATAAATCCCTTTGCCATATTTTTGTAAACTTTGTTTATTTTAAACGTACATTAGTTTATGCAAATATAAACAAAATTTATGAAGTTAACAAATAAAGTTTATATATTTTTAAACAAAGTTTCTTTTAAACGGTCAAAAGTTACTTTAAAACGGTCGAAATGGTTGTTTTAAATAAACTTTTAAGAATGTAAATTGTTGATATTGAGAGATTTGTGAATTGTTACTATCTATTCTATTTATAGATTTTTTTTATTTCGATTTTAATTTGTATCTTTGCGTTTTAATTATAACGTTATGGCTAAAAAATCAATTTGAAATCAAATTTCCAATCCAAGAGAAGAATACACAGATGGATATGGAGTATCGCGTCCGGTTCACGAACCTGGATACATTACCGTAGGTAGAAAGATGTATAATGGAATAGATAGATTATTAAACGGGCCAGATAATATTAATGGAATGCCAATTAACAAAGGAGCAGGCGCTTTAGAATTTTTCTTTGATCCTGCAGGAGCTGTTGGAAAAGTAGACGATGTTGCTAGACTTGCTAAAAATTTAGATGCCGTAAAAGATAAATGAGATGGTCTAAGAAGATTTCAATTAAGAAGAAAGGTTAACAGTACACCTGCTGCAAAAGAAAGAATTATCAGAAATGCTGATAATTTATACCCAGAAACCGATATGTATAATATAATTGACAACATCAATTATGTGGATGACAGGTTAAATGGAGATCCGTATAAAGCAATGAACGATCGATTAGATAGAATTCTAAATCCAATTGCTAAAGATTACAATGCTGCGATTAAAGCGGGTGATACACAAAAAGCGTCGGATCTTAAACATCAAATGGCTAAAATAGTAAGATCACAAAAATTTGATCAACAAGCACCTTATGTAGATAATGGATTTTGAGAAGAGGTTAATCTCAGATTATTTGATCCGAGAAACGGTGGTTCTGGTTTAACTCCTAAAGAAAGACAAACATTATTGTTGGATGTTGAATATCCATGGTAATTTAATCCCTGGCTTTGGCTGGGGATTTTGTGTATATTGTGAGGATGAGAGGTCACATATATAATTTGGCCCCCGGCCCATCTCTATGGGAAAACGGATTTGATTTGGACTTAACCCCGTGGGAGGGGTCATTTAAACAAATTTATTTGCTCCGCCACTAAAACAAATATAATCCATAATCTCTTCGAAATTATGTTTTACATAGATAAGTGGGGATTTGTTCATACAACAAATCCTAACACGGGTGAAGAATAGTAACCCGTGTTGAACCAAAAAGCACTCTCATGGCTTCGGTGTTTTTGTTTCTAGCCAGTCATCTTCGGATGGCTGGCTTATTTTTTTAATCGTAAACTCTTAAAAAATTTCATATATGAATACACAGCACCTCTTCAATCTTCTTTCAGAGATGTGTGATATGTCTATCGCTATCGCTGACGGTTGCAAATTTGTTGAAATATCAACTTATCTTCGCAACCACGTTCCTGGCATCACAGATGCAGAAATTGAACTGTTCCGAGATATTCTTGGACCAGTCCAGAAGAGAAGATTAAAATAATCTTCTGAAATAATCCTCTTCGGAGGATTATTTCTTTTTCTTTTTTCACTAAGACAAATATAATAGATAAGTTAAAACTTATCTTATGTACTACGTTGACACTCGTACAGGATTTGTTTATACAACAAATCCTTTCAAGACTGAAGAATAGTAAGTCTTGATAAATCAAGCCTAACTCTCCTCAGTCTTGAGGAGAGTTTTTATTAATTTTAAAACGCGTTTCAAAATGAATAAAAATCTCCGCACCGCACTCATCGAAGCGTGCATTCGCTTGCTTAATCATATGGGCAACTTCATCGTCCTTCAGTCCGATGAAAAGTCGCACCAGATGATGCTCGGCAACATCAGTGATATTGCCGAAACACTGAATGGACTTAATAAGAACTTATCGTTCTTTCCAGTCCATCCAGATATCATGGCTGAAGCACTTGCATATGAATGCAAGAAGCAACAGCCCGATCCAGAAGTTATTATTGACCTGACGCTAATGCTTCAGAGATAATAACTTCTTTCTCCTTAAGTCCCATTCGGGACTTTAAAGGAGAGTGGGAACACTAAAACAGATATAATATATAACTTTCATTACATTCAAGTTATGCAGACCGCTATCGCTATGCCTGCAGGCTACCAGGCAATTGACAATGTTGCAAGGCAACAGTTGTCAAATCGTAGCCTCAATGGTGCTAACATCATCCTCAAAGAGAATGAAGTTGTCACCATTCAAGCCCTTGTTTCATCTACCGAACCTACATTCGTCGATGACAAGGGCAATAAGTTTTATAGTGTACGCTTGCTTTGCGCGTCCTCTATAAAACCAAATGGTCGACTGCTCACAGTCAACCATTTCAACCCATATCCAAAGGATAGGGTTGACTTCCTCAACCGAACAGACTTCGGTGAGGAAGTTGCACAGTTCCAAGGAACTGTGGAGGACTTTTGCGACTACCTTGTAGGCAAAAGTCTACGCGTCAAGGCAATTGAAAAGTTGCCTTGTCGCAAGCGTGTCAACAACGAGGTTGTCGACACTGAAGCATACTTCCACTCATTCGAGTTCGCCGAGCAGGCGTAACTCAATGAGTTGCGTATGCTCTGAAAAATAAGTGGGAGAAATCCCACTTATTTTTTTTCTCACTCGCAAAATGTGGAGAAACATTTTGCTCGTAAGGAGGCCTACCGCACGGAGGCTTGTGGGCTAACCCACAGGCTTTCGTGGGATAACGCTTCGCGTTCCCCACTAAAACAGATATATTTTTCACTAAAACGGATGTAGTGATGAGAGAAGAACATTATTCTATTATGTTCTCCCAACCGCAATTAATGCGTTATGGGAATCTCTATGGTCCGGTAGTAAATACTAAAGTTTAACATTTAAAAAATTAAAGTCAACTATGCAGTTTGATGTAAAGAATTTCCCTGCACTTCCAGGTGAGGCACAGAACCCAACTCGTCCAGTATCAGCTGAGAAGCTGCTTCAGCCACTTTCAGGTAGTGCATTCGCACCTCGTCTTAACGATGAGTTCGTGTTCGATGTGTATGACGAGAACGGTAATGTTGCTGCTGTAGAGCAGGACATCACTAACAGCACTTATGTAGCTGTGAACATCGCATGTACTCGTAATGGTAAGCCATCATGGCTTGGTCAGGGTCAGCTCGTTCGTCTCGATGCTGACATGAAGCCAACTTGCCCACTTTGTGAGCAGATGCGTGCCATCGGTACAGTAGGTGATCTTCTTGAGAAGATCAAGGGTAAGAAGATTAAGGTCGTTGAGATGGTAGAGAAGGAGTTCACAACCTTCGGAACTACTACTCGCGTGAAGAGACCTACTCCAGTCTTCGAGTTCGTTGACTAATATGGTGTGAACCGTATTAGGTCAACTGAATAATCATATATTGGAATCCAATGCTGGGGATTTGTTAATAGCAAATCCTCAAGCATGGAAACCAGTGTATGGCTATTATGTAGTAGAATATTATTCTACGATGCGCGGATATGACTGATATTCAATCAGAAAGATTATAACTCCTTAGAGTGTGATAATTCTCTGGAGTTCTCAGTGTGTTGCTGTAGTAATGAAAGTTTTAATAACCCAGGATGGAGTGAAATCCTACCTGGGTTCCACTGTGGAAGATGGACGCATCTTCAAAGAGGTTAATTCGTGCAATGCGACTTAGGGAATCCTCATAGTTCGGTGACCCGTTCCCAATTCCGAACATATTAATTTTAAAACCCGAACTGGCGGTTCCAGTAACTATGTAATCAAAGTTTTGATGAAACCATACTTCACAGTTACTTAGTGAATAGATGTTTACCTCGAAAGAGGGTTTGTACGAGATGCAAGTAACAGGCTGTGTCGATTAGCCTATGAAACTATGAAAGGGGAATAATAACGACAAAAGACCTTTCACTTTTTATCATCCTGGTGAGTATTGCCTCATTGCGTGTACGTGGACAGGACCACGTTGGAGTAAGCACGTAGGAATTACAGTGAGCAGGCCTGTAATTCTACCATCCGTCCCCAGGAAATCTGGGATGTCAGGCGGATGAGCCACAATTCGTAATTTAATTATCTGAATAATTAAGCGAATGTGTGGTCAATAACTTATATATAAGGTTTAAACTCATAAACGAGTTTATTCCGAAATTATAAGTGCCACTAGTCGAGGGAGTGACGTCCAGTTTAGGGAGACTAGGATATAAATATAGGTGGATGGGTAAAGGTAAACCTCCTCATCTGCACCGGGCTATATTTATATCGTTTAATGAGGGCCCACCATCATCGTAGTTCGCGGCTATCTTGATGGTGTTTAAAAACTTCCGCGACCCATGAGATGGGGATAAACATCTTCGAAGCAGAGATTTGGTAAGAGTCTGCACAGTTAGGTGAGGGCCTAGTCCTAACAACAACATGATCTACTCAGGGTGAAACTTGGGTAGATCACCAAATTTATTTATTATGAATTTACGATTTTACAAAAAAAATAACCATTGGTACGCAGACGTACCTGGTCATACAGAAGAAGAAAACGAAATGATCGCAGGAGCAGATAAATTGTTGGACATAATATTAACAACAATAGACTCTCCATTACCAGAAGTCAACATTCGTTTTACACAAGATCCTAGAGAAGCAAAAGCAATTTTATTCTTAGAAGATCATGATGAATGTGGAGGATACTATTTTACATTTTCACCAGAATGGGAACTGCATGGATTGAAACTGTGGATTTGTAATGTAACACATGATGTTCTTGGAGAACATCCCGAAATGATTATGTTCACATATTAATGCGTAGAAAGTTTTCAGCTGATAGAGGCAGTGCAATCACGCTCACAGCAATCTTGACTAGATTCAAGAACAACACAACACACACTCTCAAAGATCTCACAAAGATCTGTAGAGAGGAAGGCATCGGTTTATCCTATCAAATCCATGCCATCATGGACTCTCTCAAAGAGATGGGATGTGTTTCCAATCATGGCAGATATGGTAACAAACAACACTTCAATGCGGAGTTTAAAACTTCACATCTGATGACGATGTTGTACAGCAAAGGTGTAATCTCTTAGTTTCTAAGAGGTTACACAAAAGTTGTAAAAAAATTTGGAATTGTCAAAAAGTTTAATATCACGCGCGTATTATATGAATATATATTTATAATCTATATATAATAAAACATATAAAGGATATAAATATATAGTTACTATATAGTACTACGCGAGAAATAATCAACTGATAATCAATATGTTAATTGTTCTTGGAATCCTTATTTACCTTGTTGCAACAGTAGTTGCTGCAAGTAGCATGAAGTTTATAGGCTGTTCAGCGATCGCTAGGATTGCAATATGCTTATTCTCCCTTCCTATCCTTCCCGCCGCACTAACATGCGACTGGAATAATCGTACCAACTTCTGGCGCATGATATGTGCTGGATTGTTATATGTAATCGCAATAATTCTTTTCTTTATATAAAATGAGTAAAACGTTCACACGTGTGCAGAATGAGAAGCTCGTTGCTGCACAGAAAGATATGACAGGTTCAATTACAGAACAGATCGATGCATTGTACAAAAATGCATTTGCAGTTACTATGTCAACTGCAGGTGATAGAACTGTAGTTAACTTTCAGATCCAAGATGAAGACGGTTCTATCAGAAACAGAAGTATTTACTTCAGTGCAGTATTGTTTGACGTAAAAGAAGACTAATCATGGCAAAGACAAGAAATATTACTGTCATTCGCCCAAAGTGGGTTGAGGACAGAAAGAATCCAGGCGAACTTAAGAAAATCTACATTCCATATGTAGTAAAGGTCAATAGTGCCGTACCTGACTCACATAGAATGTGTGAGAACTTTTAGTGGTTTGGAGAGGTTTAACCCTCTCCTCCACTTTAATCCATCTGTGCCAAAGTTGAGCACACATATCATATAATAACGAAAAAACAAACAAAACATATGACAAACGAAAGAAAAGCATTCTTTGGTCCAGAGGGACTTACCATGACATCAGCAAATCACGTTGCTAACATCGCAAAGGAGTATTACGAAAGCTTTGAAGCAAAGCTTCGTGCAACTTCATTTGTTGAGGAACATATCCAGATCATTGGATCTGTAGAACCAACCCTTGCAAAGAAGGGAACTCCCGATATCATCGAGAACGCAAAAGCATATATCGAAGAGATCGCAAATGCGAAATCTCTCATAGCTTTCCTTCGTGAAGCGCTTAAAGAGAAAGATCGTCTTCTCCATGAAGCGAGAAACTATGTTTCTCAGGAGTATGCGGAGTCTAGACAGCCAGAGCGTAAACCTTATCTCACAAGAGAGCAGGTCATCGCATCTTGGACTACAGGTGAACAAGAGAAGTACCTTTCTCTTGAGACACTTGCAGCAGTGATCGGAAACTTTATCCATCCGGATAAACCACTTTCACTTGCTCGTACAAGGCTTCATAGAGCAATGCAGGAATCCATATCTGCTGAACTTAAGGGACGAGACACAATCGTTCGTTCACTCTCTGCTTGTAGGTCAGAGGAAGAAGTTGAAAAGCTCTTCTTTGATCTTCAGAAGTGGCATCGTTCAGTAGAAGCAGAGCTTAACGGTCTTAAACATAAGATCGATGTAGCTCTTCGTGAAGACGAAGCTCGCGTAGATGCTGAATGGAACCTTGCATACCAGGAGTGGGCTGCTAAACAGCAGAAACTCTGGGGTGAGATCGTTGATCATCGTAGAGCAGAACAGAAGAGGATTGAGGGTCTTAAGATCGTCATTCCAACTCGTCTGAGGTCTACTTACGAGAAGATCATGGCGAAATAGTAAGAATGGTAAAGGTTGCTATCGAACAAGAGCACCCGTAACACTACATCGATCATGCATAAGTCGTGACGATTGATGTAGTTAATTCGTAGTTTATGAGCAAGCGTAATAAAACTACCATTCTTATAATAACTAAACAAAGACTGAGTGTTTACACAAAACTTTGTTGAATGGAGTGTGGAAATTGCATTTAATAAGAGTAATTTTATACAAAATTAATGCATTTATACAACCATTTCTTCTTTCTCAAAACACATATACTAATTATGTCGTTGTCTTAGCCTTTGCTGAGAAAGAAGGTCTTCGACCTTGGTTTTGCTTTTAACTTGGTTGCAATTTTCACACAAAAAGTTATTTTATGAAACAGACATCCAAAAAACTATCTGAGCAGAAAAAAGCTCGCGGAAATACAAAGAAAACAGCAAAAGACATGTCATATGTCTCTAGAGTAAATCCTTTCCCTAAATTTGATTGGTAATGAACAATCAAATAAAAAATAAACTCCTATTTCTTTGGCGAGAAATAGGAGTTCTAAATCACAAATTATGAAAATATTTAAAAAAATTTGCATCGTTCTTATAATAGTTATAGGAATGATTTTTATAAACGGATGTTATTTTTTGTTTAAAGGTCAAGAGAAAGCA
>Ga0233370_1000037_pt1 | contig 15909 bp, 14 predicted proteins | sample ElkDunMinimDraft_2_FD_180686 | JGI IMG/M metagenome (GOLD analysis project Ga0233370, IMG submission 180686) | Fecal eukaryotic communites from dung pellets of Tule Elk in California, USA - Elk Dung D2 | ecosystem: Host-associated > Mammals > Digestive system > Large intestine > Fecal | place...
TAATTAATAGAAAGACGGTTGCCCATCTAATGCATAAGATGTCGCTATTCGGTATTACTCCGAAGCGTCATTACCGCTCCTATAAGGGTGATGTAGGCAAGATTGCGCCTAATGTACTTAATCGTGAATTTAGAGCGGAGGGTCCTTATAGGAAACTAACTACAGATATATCTCAGTTTGTTATCGGCGACCGCAAGTTATACCTATCTCCAATACTAGATATGTGGAATGGTGAAGTGATTAGTTATACCATCTCTCATAGTCCTAATTTGGCATTGGTGATGAATATGTTAAAGAAGGCTTTCCGCCGCATAGGCACTACAAGAGAAGGGGTTTTATTGCATTCCGATCAAGGCTGGCATTACCAGCACGCTCACTACCAATGTGCGTTACGCGAACATGGTATCATACAGAGTATGTCACGGAAAGGTAACTGTTTGGACAACTCCGTCATGGAGAACTTTTTTGGGCTGTTAAAGAATGAGTTTTATTATGTAAATCAGTTTAGTGATGAGCAAAACTTTTTGAAAGCTTTGGCAGAATACATTAGGTACTATAATAATGATCGCATCAAACTACGTCTTAATATGAGTCCTATCCAGTATAGACAAAATTACATGAACCACATGTCAACCAACATGCATACAATTAACAATATTTACTAACCCTGTCCAACAAAATGGGGTCACCTCAAAGCATGAAACACCCTTAAAACTTTTAAAACTCTTAAAACCTTTTAAACTTATCAAACTATGGCACAAATTACCCTCAACCATCCTATTGCCGAGATCCACGGCTCACTCAGCAAGCGTAGCAACATTGTCAACCGCCAAAAGAAATACCGTATCAACGGTCGCGTCATTCACGAAGGCAAGCAAGAATCATATGCCGTCCAAAACCCTCGTGACTGGAAGAAAAACCCAGCCCAGGGAGCCGAACTCGCCAATCAAACCGCTTGGCAAGAATCTTGTCGCCGTACTGCCCAAATCCTGCAAGCAGCCCAACCCAACGGACCAACTGAGCAACAACTCTTCGAACGCCGTATCAATAAAATCCCTGACTATTACACCTTAGAAGAAGCACGCACTTTGCTAGAGGATTTCCGTCGCCGCTACGAAGCCCAACTGCCCAACACTCGTGGCAAACACCCAGACGCTCAAGCGCCCATCGACCCCAAGACCAAGCGCGGCAAGCAATATGCCCAATTTCCTGCATTTATCCGCGCTATGCTCTACCACCAACTACGAACTCAATAACCAACTACGACCACTTTTCTTTGAAAGTGTTTGTTCATTTACTTACGGGGTCCCCGAAAACGCTCGTGGCGTTTTGGGGTGCTTGACGAATGATATTCGGGTATCCTTGCCTTTAAACTCTAAACTGTAGCGAGTGTAACGAGCGTCCTCTAAACTGCAGCTTTGCTGCCCGTCTTTACACTTTACACCTAAAAAATAGCATCACATTTGCATATGTAGTATATTTTTCGTACCTTTGCAACCGATTCGGTAAAGCGTTACCTATCAATACATATTTAATATTGCGTTATAAGCCCAGACTTGATTTGTTGAAAACTGGACACTTTCAATAATCATTAATTACTCAAGTACGGTTTTATGTACGCTCACGTTATCAGCGTGAGTTTTCCGTGCATAGATTTGAGTAATTAAGGTAGTCCAGAATCCTCAACAAATCAAATTGAAGCGAACGAAAGTTCACGCTTTTTTGTATGTACATACGAACAAAAATAACAAACTATAAATTAACAATTTAACGGAGTAAGCCGAAAATCCGAAGAAGAGTAGGCACGATAAAACTAAACAAATGAAAAAAATATTTTTTAGCCTTGTTGTTCTAATTATTGCTACAACAAGCATGGCACAAGACCAAGAATTTGGTCTCGTTGTAGGAGGACTCAATGGTTTGAGCTACAAGAAACACATGACCGAGCACTTTTCTATTCAAACCGATTTAGCAGTTGGTTTCCAAAGTACTCAACTCGGTATTATGGGAGATGGTGATTATATCCCACTTCAAGCTGATATCTTTGATTTCATTCTCAATCCAAACTTCTTATACCATAAAGATTTGAAACATGGAATTTATGCCGAGTTCGGTGGTGGTGTAAGCGCTGGTTTGATGCAAACCCTTCACACAATTAATCCTGCTATTTTGGGTAAGTTTGGAATTAATGCCATGGCAGCAGTAGGGTACAAAATGGATAAATTGCCTCTTGCTTTTGGACTAGATTTCCGTCCTGGTTATGCAATGTCGATCAATGTACCTATGGAGCTACTCATTAATCAATTCGATTGGCACCTTGCAGCCAGCGTTCGCTATTGCTTCTAATTTCAAATAGTATTTGGTAAAATAAAAAATGCGCTCATGATCTTGAGTGCATTTTTTATAATTCAAAAACTTTTTCCACTCAAAATTTGCACATCCGCAAATTTTTTCGTACCTTTGCACCGCATTCAGTAAAGGGAAGCAGGTGAGATTCCTGCACAGTCCCGCTGCTGTGATTCGCAATCCGATGTTCAAATTCTTATAAGTCACTGGTTCTTAGCGAACTGGGAAGGCTGAACAGAAGGAGCGATAAGTCAGAAGACCTGCTGCGTGCCGCAGAATCTTTGTGGTTCAAAATAGTTCAGAATCGTTCAGAAGGTTCAGCATTGTTTTTCCTGGTATTAACAATATTGAACGCGAAGCGATGAACAACATTGAACAATATTGAACACGAAGTTTTGCGAAGTTGAACGCTCTCGGGGAATCGAGCCAACGACAATGACGCAAAGGTTTTCAATAGTATCTATGGTACGCATGTACGCGTATAGGTATTTGATAGATGTATCAACTACCCATTTGTTGTGTCCGATGGTCAGTGTGTTTCTCGGGGGTCAAAACGCCTATCCACACATCCCTGACCATCAACCTGCCATGTTACTTCGCATTTGGGAAAATCCGAAGTAGATGGTCGGGAAGGTGTGGTTATACACGCAAATAACCGTTGAACAATGTTGAACTACTGTTGAACAATGTTGAACCATTTTGTATAACCATTTAAACAACAAACAAGATGAAAAAGATTTTCTTTTTTGCGGCTTTATGCCTTGCTAATGTAGCCCTTGCACAGGACTACGAGTTACGAACCCTTACTTTCGAGGATGCGGATGCTAAGTTTGCGCCCTACACCCTCGACTATGCCAACAAGACCATCTCCACATGGTCCGACCTCGTGGACGATGCGCAGTACAATGGCACACTTACCTACACCTCTGGCGGCGTTTATACTTGGTGCGACACACAAAACACTCTGCTAACCCACAGTTTCACAGCACCTTATTGGGGCGGTGGACATGCTATCTCCAATTTCACCAACCCTGGTTATGCTCCAGAAAATCTACCTGAGGATGTGTATGGTTGGTATGAAATTCAATTTGCCACTCTTAACGGAGGCAACAATGGTTCAAAGAACTTCTGCGTACACAACGGATATGTAGATGACTATAATTCGGCTTACACTACCTACCAAACGATTGCTTTCGCTGATGGCAAAGCGCGTGTGATTGACCACATGTATGTCACCAACATCTGCTACACTCTCAATTCACTTGTACATGGCGATGGTTTCAATCCTCCAGCTACTGACACAACTACTTTCCATATTGTGGCTATCGGTCAAGATGCCAATGGCAATGAGATCAGCCGCACATCGTTTGCGCTCTATTTGGGCAAGGACAGCGTAGTCACCACTTGGCAGAAATGGGATTTGTCGGTTTTGGGCGAAGTGGTATCTGTTGGCTTCAACCTCGTTGGTTCAGCAGATTTGTATGGTGATTGGGGTTTGAACGCACCTGGCTATTTCGCCTATGATGACGTAGCCGTTCGCTTTGATAAGAACGACCAAACAGCAGTAAATAACTTTGTCGTACCATCGTCTAACGGCAAAAAAATGCTCATGAACGGACAAATCGTTATCCTTCGCGAAGGCAAAACTTACACAATAATAGGACAAGAGTTGAAGTAAAGTCAAGAATAGTAACTTTCCACGAAGTCACTCCGTTGTCAATCCTTGATGGCGGAGTGATTCTTTCATAACTGGATGTGCTTTTCGTTGTGGAATAGACCACAAACCAACAGGAGGTATTCGGGCATGTGGCCATCTTTTCCCCAAAGCAGATCAAGACCAAACAACTCTTTGGTCGTCCTACTAATATCAAATCCATACCCCTCCAGCGAAGGGCGTACACATTTTGGATGGCGACATGGCAGGCCATTGGCGCGTGTGCATGTGCCCTCTGGACAATATAGACAACTACCCACATACGCGGCGGAAAGAGCGTTGTATTGTTGTTCTAAATCCAAGAGTTTCTTCTCCAAGCTAATTCTTTCCGGGCGAATGAGTTCGCGAGAAACAGTAATTGGCAAAGCGGTATCCGATGGCGTGATTTTGCATACAATCAATAGCAAATTATGGTATTGACTTAGGCGTTGCTCAACATCAAAATCAAAGGGCGGACATGCCCAACTCTTGGCATAATTGTGGCACGCCTTGCAGTAAGTGCCAAAGCGTTCAGCATCGCGGTAGTGATTCAGATACTCCGAAACTGAGATTTGCTTTGTGTAATATTGTGTAGAGTAGTTTAGCATTGTGTAGCGTGATTAGTGTCGCATTTTGAAGAGTTGATCAATATGTCCACTATTAATCATCTCTTGAGTAGGGAGATGGTGCATGGTGGGCGAGTCGATGAGTGCAATCGTATCGCAGAGCGACTGGGCAATATCTAGTTCGTGGGTGGAGAAGATAATGCATTTGTTTTCCTGATGTGCCAAATCAGCAAGCAATCGGCACAAGTCATATCGGTTAGGCATATCCAAAAACGATGTCGGTTCGTCGAGCAAGATAATAGGCGTTTGCTGCGCCAATGCACGGGCAATCATCACGCGCTGACACTCGCCATCCGACATCTTATCCATGGTGCGGAAGGCATAAGACGCCATGCCTACTTTCTCAAGCGACTGCATGACAATGGTCTCGTCTTCGGGTTGCATACGACCAATCCAATTGGTGTAGGGTGCCCTGCCAAGAGCTACCACATCCCGGCACGAGAGATTAGCGATGCGGATACGTTCGGTAGTCACGAAAGCCACCTGTTGCGCAAGTTGCTGAGGAGTAATCTGCTGAATGTCAATGCCGTTGATAAGAACAGAACCATGCTTGAGCGGTTCAGAACCAACGATAGCACGCAGCAATGTGGATTTGCCTGTACCATTGCGACCAATGAGTGCAGTGGTCGTGCCAGAAGTGAAAGTGGTGGATACATTGTCTAATAGCAGGTGATGAGCGTTGTATCCGAGGGATATGTTTTGGAGTTGAATCATATTCTATGAGGTGATGAGGCGATGGGGCTTAATTATACTATGGATTTGTTGCGAATAACGACCCAAATGACGATTGGGATACCGAGTAGGGCGGTGATAGTGTTGATAGGCAGTGTGAGCCATTTGGAGATAATATCGCAGCCGAGCAAGATAACTGCTCCACACAAAGCGGTGGCAGGCAAGAGGACACGATGATCGGCATTGCAAAATAGCATGCGAGCAATATGCGGAATAGCCAAGCCCACAAAGCCAATAGGACCGCAAAAAGCAGTCACAGTACCCGCCAACAGGGTGGTGGAGAGGAATATCAGATAGCGCGAACGGCGGACATTCAGTCCCATAGTGCGGGCATATTGTTCGCCGAGAAGGAGGAGGTTTAGTGGTTTGATAACTGCCACCGAAACGACCAAACCAATCAATACCGCAGGCAGTAAGAGCATGAGTTGGCTACTCGTGACATCGCCCAACGAACCCATTGTCCAGATAACAAAGGATTTGAGCGCTTCTTCGTTGCTCAAATATTGTAGAATCTGCACTACTGCACTCACGCCCGAAGAAATCATCATACCTAGAATAAGGATGACCATAATGTCTTTGATTCGGGTGCTGACGGAAGCTACAAAAGCAAGAATCAATGCCGCGCCTAACCACGCAGCACCCGCGGTGCCGATAGACGACAAGGTACTATTGGTTGCTACACCCAACAATGGCATACCCAAAATAAAGATAGCCACACCTAGACTGGCACCCGAACTGATACCCAACACATAGGGGCCTGCCAAGGGGTTGCGGAAAAGCGTCTGCATCTGCAAACCGCTGACCGATAGTGCTATGCCCGCCAATACTGCCACAATAGCTTTGATGAGGCGAATATCCAACACGATAAGGCGCGTGGTAGCATCTACATCTCCGCCAAATAGTGCACCCAAAATATCGCGAAGCGGGATATGAACAGAGCCGATGAGCAGGTCAAGTACAAACAGAATGACCAGCAGGAGCGATAAGATGACAAATAATATGGTAGAATGACGCTGCATGTTATAAAAGTTTTAAGGGTTGGGGAGTTTTCTATAATAAACGAACTCTTTGTCTGATTCTAATTCAGGATGAAAAATCTTGATTAAATCGCGCAAAACAACATCAGGTTGCACTACACCCGACTCCCAATAATCGTTGCCTCCACCAGTGACTCTGCGTTTGTCGCAATTGTACACTTCGCCCCGTTGCACGCAAGGCATCTTGGCAAACTTAGGGAACTGGCGACACAAATCGTCCACAGAATTGACATTGCCCACATTAATCCATACATCGGCTTGGGTAGTCAGTAAAGCCGCCTCCTCCATATCGATTGGCAAAGAGTGGTTAGAGGTGTTTTTCTTATAAATATAATCGCCTCCTGCATCTGCAATCAGTCGTGCTACATAGCTGGTGGCGGAAGCCATAAACCACGAGTCGGCGTATGGTGTGTTGATCATTACTTTGGGAGTGGGAGTTTGGGCTGAAGCGGCTAAAGACTTAAGATGCTCGTAGCGTTTTGGCACTTCAGAAAAATAAGTGATGCCGTGCTTTCGGCAACCAACAATCTCAGCAATGGCAACGATCCATTCGGTTTTTCCTAAAGGATCTTCTTCTACATACTCGCCAATATACATATACGGAATACCTAATTCATCGAGTTTAGACTCCATGACACATGCACCCGTTACACCAAAGAGAAGTACAATATCAGGTTGTTGCGCCACGAGAAGTTCGAAATTCATATTACCGTCATACCCCACATCGGGGATAGTGTGTTGATTAGCCACAATATAGGGGTTGGTGATGAAATCCTTGCCCGACACGCCCACTACGCTCTCTATAGCTCCTATGGCATCAAGCATAGCAATATGGGTGGACGACATACATACCACTCGCTCAGCATCGCCTTGCAGCACTTGACCACGGAAACCATCGGGCGCTTTCTCGCCTCCACGAGCGATAAAGAGCATTGTCTCTACATCGTTGGCACTTTGCCACGGATTAGTCACTCGGATGATGGTGCTCTGCTTGCCCTCTGCACCGACAATGTGAAAACCTGTGGCGTATGTGGGGATATAAACCTCCAGGTTGTAATCATCAATATTGCCAGATGAACCACACGAACACGTGCCCCAAAGGATGGCGCAGAGAATGATAGTATGTAAATATTGCTTTTTCATTAAAGGGTTATTCCTCTATATTCAAGTCGCGCGCATGAGAAATCTCGGTAGATATCTCGCCTATCCACCCACATTGCTGGTGTACACCCGTATAGACACGCACGAAGTCGGCACATGGCAAGTTAACAGGCTCGCCTTCGGCGGTAACTGCCCAAGCGATGTCAAACGAACAGCGGCTGATACTATCATTAGGATGGCTGTCTGCATAGCCATAATCGTATGCTGTTTGCACCCACATATTGCCTTTTCCGCTCTTGTCCACAGCATTGTCTGGCAAGCGAGTACCATAGAAAGTAAGCGTAGAATCGGTAAACCAAAGAGGATAATAGTCTTGTGAATGGAAAGTGTTCTTGTGTACATACCCCTGCTCGCCTTGATTATTCTTCCATAGTATATATGTGGTGTCAGAGAGCGAGTTTTTTGTGTCTGCTTGTGGTGTATGCTCGGCAGGTGTACGATGGTAGGTGAGAGTATATTGGTGGATTGTAGCAGGATTGGTATATTCACTACCTGCGAGTTCATAGAAGGGGTCATCGGGCAGACCATTTTGATTCACATCTATACTGATCATCACTATTCCTGGTTCGCTACTGCCGTTGCGGTTGCCTGCTGAAGCATAGAACGCGTTGCCTTCTACGGTGAAATCGGGCAAATTAGGGGCATTCACTACGGAGTGGTCGAAAGCAAAAGTTACATATCCGCCCCAACCACCGAGCGAGATTAGACTGCGATTGGTACCTGCGATGGCATCTTCTGCCTTTCGAAGCATGGTTTGATAATTGTCGCCTTCTTCGTATTCGGGCATGGTATTGATAAACTGTCCGGGAGCAGGATTATACTCCAGGACATGAGAAATATAAGGAGAATAGGCCACTTCTTCATCAAAAACGACCACTTTAAAGGAATGGCTTACTGGGTTTACTGCATCATGTATTTCTAATTGCATATGATATGTACCTGCTTCCGCTGCGCAAAAGATAAGGTCTCTTTCTGTAGAAAGCAATGTTTCATTGTCTTCTACTCCCATCCCTTCAGGGAGGGGGTGGGGGTAGGCTATCCACCACTCATATGCTTCACCCTCATACTCGGGATGAAGGATAAGCGTGCGCATGCGTTCAATGGTATAGGTATCATCTATACCAAGGCCTACCATGGGTATTTCGGGTTGCTCGCAACTAACGATAGACAAAGCACATATGAGCAGGGATATCACCCGTGCGCACACTCCATTTGCGTTTTCCTTCGCGCGAGTAGCAATGTAATTGACCACTTGAGACATAGTTTTTTGCATCTGTAACATATATATCACCATTATAAGGATTGACTTGTATACCATATGGAATCTTAATCTCTTGTTCCGTTCCGTCTGTAATAAAATGTTCGGAAACGAGTGTTTGTTTTCGGATGTCAAAAATGCCATATGTTATTTGATTTGACATAGTTTGTTCACTCCAATGTGTTCCATAAAAATACATACTATCACCACAAATTACCATCTCTGAAACAGTTGGTGCTTTAGCCATGGGCAATATTTCTTTGGATATGAGTGAGAAGCATGTAAGTATAGGTTGAACATCTTTATAATCTCCGCGAGATGTAATCCACAACCGACTATATTGGTCTTTGCGCAAGCGGTGAGGATTGAGGCAAACAGGAATCTTCTGCACTTGACGGAAGTCTTTAAGGGAGATGACCGACATCGTAGAATCGTAGTCAGGAGCTCTATATCCACCCGAATTCACCACATAAATATGCTCATTATATACCACCAATTCTTCGGGTTGATAACCTACAGTCACCTTGCGAGTGATTTCCAATGTAGCAGTATCCACTTCGAAGACTGCCCCTAATTGGGCGTTGGGGTCAATACTCACGGGACCCACATACGAACTAACATAAGCTTTTCCGTCATAAAAATTAATATATCGGCAATTGGGGATATCTACTTGACCAATACGGCGACAGGTACGGGCATCCATCACTTCTACTTTGTGCGAGCAGTTGATGACTGCATAAAGTCGGTTGCCATATATCTGAATATCATTGCCTACATCGCCTAATTCCTTTATCACATTCGGATTGCGCTCGCCATAGATATTGCGAATATAACAACCGTTGCAGAAATCAAGGTAATCAATAGTAGCTTTGTTGCTGCCCATATTCCCCTCGTTGAGCAGGTACATACCAATGGGCTCGTTAGGTGCAAAACTGCTCAATTCTCTCGGTTCCATCGGCAAGACCTCATACTCCGCAGGGAAGGTAATATCGTCGCCACGGCAGGAAGTCAGCAGCAAAACGGCAGATGCTATCATGCATAGCAACAAACTACGCTTGATACTTTTATCAAGCATATACGCATTTGCGTACCTACAATCATATGGAAAACCGTTTGTCATGTCTAAGCCCTATTCCTCGAGAGCGTTCAACTTCGGGGTCCCCGACGAGCCTCGTGGGCGAGTGGGGATGCCCTTATGCATGCAGCAGGTCTTCTGACTTATTGCTCGTTTGCTTAGCCTTCCCAGCTTGTCAGTTGACAATTGACAGTTAGCCAGTGACTTAGATACGAAGCAAACGATTTTGCAAATCACAGCAGCGGGTCTGTGCAGGAATCTCACCTGCTTCCCTTAAGCGAGGTCCCCGACGAGCCTCGTGGGCGAGTGGGGTGCTCTTTAACTGAATGCGGGTGCAAAGGTAATCATTTTTTCTTTATTATCCAAATTTATGGTAATATTTTTGGATTGTATCTTCATTTAATACTCATAAGTTACTTGCAAGTTTCGGGACCACCATAGGAGATCTCTAGCACATCTATGGGCTTTCTGTGGCTTTAGTGTCTCAAATATTTGTGCCTCTATAATAATGATGCAAAAAGTAGCGGCAAATGTAGATAATGTTGCCGCTGATTTGTGTTTTAGGGCTTCTGAAGTTCGATGGTTACTGATGAAAATATTTTTTTGCTATTGCCGCTACTTCTGCCGCTGATTTTTTGTGTACCTCTATTAATATAGTAATACCGTATCTTCGGCATTTTAGTAGTTTTGTGCCGAAGGTTGGAGAGATTGGAGAGAAAAGAGGCAGATATAACATGCGGAAGTGCTTATAATATAGCTACTTCCGCATGGGTGTATTTTTTTGAAAAAAGTTTTCGCGTGCCGAAGATTGTGCCGAAGGTTGTGCCGAAGATTATTGATGCACTTGCATTAAAAATCATTATCTTCATATGAATCAAAACCTAACATGCCAATTAAGATCCAAAAACCGAGTTATTATATTCAACTATTGCATTTTTTGCAACAGTTCGCTGGTCTGCATCTCCATGCGGTTGAAGGCGAACCACTTTTTGTCGAGGTCTTTGATACTGGCGCCGAGGTGATAGACGGTCTCGTCGATGCAAAGGAATCGGTCGTGTGAACGGTCGAAAGTGATAATACCTATCGGAGGATATTGCGCATTGTGTTTCTGAATATCCAATTGCAGTTGTGCGGATGGTTTCTTGGTATAGATTGTAGCAGCTACTTTGTCTGCTCGTTTGGCGAGCATGGTTAGCACGCTATCGTCGATATAGTTGTCAATGAGAATGATGCGCGTGGTGGCTTCGCGTATGCGGTCGTTGATGAAAGTGTAGGCATCGAAGATTTGACCATCGTAGAAGATGCCTTGGTGGGGAGGTAGGCTTGTACGGACAAAGAAGTCGATTTTTTGTTCTACATTTTCAATGCGTTGTTCATGTGCACGTAAACGTTTGTCGAAGTATTCTTCTACATATACAATTCGCTGATTAACTGCATAACCACGGAGCATATATTCTTTTAAAACTTGATTTGCCCAACGGCGGAATAAGGTTGCATTTTTACTATTAACTCTATAACCAACGGACAATATAGCATCCAAGTTATAAAATTGTGTACTATATATTTTTCCATCAGCGGCAGTATGTTCCAAAATGGAACTAACTGAAGTGATGTCTAATTCTCCCTCACGAAAGATATTACCAAGGTGTTTGGTCACAGCGGGTCTTTTGACTCCGAATAAATCTGCAATTTGTTGCTGTGTTAGCCATACCGTTTCATTTTCCAATTTTACTTCCAAAGACATTTGCTCATTTGGTTGGTACAATACAATCTCGTTTGCCATAATTTTGCATTTTTTTGAATTACGCTGCAAAGGTACTATATCAAACTGCTAAAACTTGTCAGTTTGTCAAAGAATTTTACAAAAAAATGTATTTTTTTATCAAAGGAGGGTCATTACTATTGGCTTGCTCTTTTTTTATCTCAGCGAAGTGCGTTTTTGAAATAAAAAAAGGAGCAAGCTATAGATGAAGTGAAGAGAGAAAAGGAACTTGGTGTCTTCAAAAGATGAAAAAAAGCAGCACCGTGTGAGGGTGCTGCTAGGGGCAATGAGATTGGGGGCTAAATAACAAAGAGGATAAGGAATAACCGAATACAAGTCGGGATAATAGAAGAATTTTAGATTAGGATATATACAATAACAACTCCTAACCACATTATTCCAAGCCAAATATACCTTTTTCCATTCTTTTTCGCTTGTTGCTGTTTTTCTTCATCATCTTGTTTCTTGGTGATGAGTACAATACCATACACAATTAAAACAAGAGCACCAATAATCATTAAAATTCGTCCTAATAGACGCATCATTAAAATATCCATAACTTTAAAATTTACTTCCTGCTCTTACGGCTTCGCAGGTCTTGCCACATATAATTCTGTACTATCATCTACAGCTGATGGAGAATGATGCAATATATTTGCAACTTCACGGCAACCACAATCACACATGTTTATTAATTTGCATGATTGACATATTGTCGGATGATAATTACTATTTGCAAAAATATTCCAATACTCTTTATCTTCGATGATTTCTTGATGAAATATATTCCCGACTACCTTTGGCGAGTGATTACATGTTCTAATTTGCCCAGCAGGATCAATAACAAAGAAATCTTTTGCTGCTGCACATTTTGTGCCATACCTAAGATGTTTGTGTTTTTCTGGAGAATCAATTGCACACAATGGTATTTCAGTTCCTACAAAACCATAGCGATTAGAAAGGATCAATACTTCTTCTGCCGTATCTAACATGCCATTCAATTGAGCTTTATTTAGTGCCAATTCATCCTGATAAATTAACCCCCTTCCACCTGGAAGGAAACGATTTAATAGAACTGATGAAGCTCCATTGATAAGACCAAGCGATATGGTCCGGAATAATTCATAATAGTTCTTTTTTGTAACCGTTATATTTACAGTAGTATTTAGACCTATTCTCTTGGCTTCTTGAAACCAGTGTAGAACTCCATTTGCATTGTCCACACCTGTATGTTGAGCAAATGTTTCTATTCCTGGGAGACTCATACTTAAATGAACATGGTTTTGCTTGAATAATTGCAAATAGTCATCGTTCATCAGCAATCCGTTTGAGATAACGACAATCTCTTTCCGCAGTCCTCGCGTTTGACCTTCCTCGTTAATAAATCGAAGAATATCAGGAAGGCAATCTTTCAATAGACACTCGCCTCCAGATATAGAAAATGCTTGTATGCCTAAATCATATAACTTTAAAATGACCTGTTTCCATTGGTTCAAATTCAACTCTTGCCCTATGGAGTAACTGCTATTGGGAGCATACCATGGACATGAGCAAAACTTACACTTGTGATTACATTGGTAAGTAAGTTCCAATACAGCGCATTTAGGTAAACATGTCATAGAAAACTATAAGATAAAAACAATATAAAAAAGAAAAAATTCAACTGATAAAATTAGAATAATCGTCCCAATAAAAAGAACCTTCTTCCACGCACCTTCTAGCTCATCTTTTTCGCCTTTATGATTATCCCAATCTTCTGGAAGTGTGCTATAGCACATGGCATTATTAGAAGGAGGGAATAATGGCGATTCTTGGGAAATATCCTCAAGTTGAGATTTTAAACAATGTGGGCAAGCATCTAACGACGCGTCATAATAATGTCCTGCGGGACATGTTTTCCATTTAGTTTTCCCAAGATTATTAGAAATAATTGGAACATGACATTTTTCACATCTTTGAACTGTATCGGGATTATCCCAACCGCAATTGTAGCATCGCATTATGATATGATTATTATATATTTAACAATTTATTCCAAAAAAACTGCTTTTACGGCTTTGCAGGTATTGCCATTAAGTTAATTTATCTTTCGTATTTCCGATCTGCTTCTGAAATGGGATGTATTGTAAAACTCACACCCCTTACTGTAGGATTATCTGAAGTCCAATCGAAATAAACCCACTCACTTAACGAATATGTGTCTCCATTCTTTTTAGCATATATTACATTCGATGTTGGGGACAGTCCAGAACCATCAAGCCGCCATGATAGTTTAGTCGGTGTTTTTCCATACCATGAGATTTTTAAGGTAACATCACCTAATCCCATATTCGATAGACTTGCATTTATTTTAGTTCCGTCAGACAAGGTAAATGTTTCACTATCTCGTAATTTGATATAAAAACTTTGTAGACGAAGAGTTGGAGTATTAGAGACCTGTTGGGGAGTTGACTGATATGTTCTTGATGTTTGATTGGTTGGTTGTTTAGGTTGTGAACAATTATATTTGGCTATCCATGATACCGATACTGCAGACGATATAGATTGCAACATCGAATAACTTAACTTCGACAAATAAACTCGTCCTCCTACATCATTTCTTAGAGAGCCTGTTTTAATTATTGCTGCCTGTTGTTGGCTTGTAAATTGTGATGCTAAAAACACAAAACTGGTACATGAATTTTTATCATACAAATAGAAAAGCGATTCATATCGCATACTTATATAGTTATAACTGGTTACATCATACCAACATTCCATATTTGTTGAATATTGCTCTAACACATCCCCTAGAGTAGAGTGAATAGACAAACCATTGGATGTGTAATAATGACTATCCCATGTGCAGAATTCACTAACCTGATTGTTTTTTATGATGACAGCGGTAGTATTATTGACTAAATAGTAGTTAAAACTATTTATATCATACAACTCACTTTCAAATTTTGGACTATATTGAAGAACAACATTAGTATTATTAATGTTATTTATATCATTCAATGTCATACCTATTCTTATCTCTTCAGCAAAAACAGATTGATTGTTATTTGTGTCAGAATAAGAAACCAATAGATAAACAGTAGCTATTAAAACCAGAACACCACCCAATACTCCGAGAATAATAGGTAATACATTTGATGTCTTCTTAGATGGATTAAAAGTTTGACTATTTACAAAATAATTTTGCCATCTAATCGGTATATTATGTACACAGACATTGTCGGAATAATTTAGGAAAGTAGCACCATATACTCTCTTTCCATTTACAAATGTACCATTTGAACTATTTAAATCTACGATTTTGATTCGGTTAGATTCTTGGATAATCTCACAATGGTATCTTGATACCATGTTGTTATTTATTACCAGATTGTTATCGGAACTTCGACCTATTGTTATTCTTTTCATGGCTATAGTACCTTATTTGATTATTTATCTATAATATTCCTCACTATCCACCAGATAATTAAGAGGATAAGATATATGGTTATTGTTATTTTGTGATAACAGAAATTTCGCAGTTTGACACCCTTATGCTTAGGAATAAACCATGTAACTAAAATCAATAAGATGGCATAAGGTAATGATATAATTAAAAAAGGATTGAATAAAAATGCTTCTTTAAGATTTCCATGTAATAATTGATAAATTGCTCTTTGCCCACCACAAGAGGGACATTGATAACCAGTAATGGTGTAAAAGGAGCATTTCGGCAACCATATTGTATTTTCTGGATTGAAAAAATACAATATGGCTGCGAAAGCGATGATGGAAATAATAATTATTATACTTTGTTTAGAGTACACCTAAAAGACTGAGACTTAAACTAATAATAAAGCGGGCAAGTCCTAGTCCAAACCCCCACCAGAACCAAGTTTTGGCTTTGCGCGCTGCTTCTGTTGCTCCCGCATAGTCGCCTGCGCTCCACAAGCTATCTACTTTAGAAGCATTTACAGTAGCAAATATACCACATAAAATACTACAGAAGATAATCTCTAGTATTGCCCAAACTAAATAATTATCTGGCTTAACCATTGGTGGCATTGGTGGTGGATAGTCGCCCCCATCAGGACCAATCTGCGTACCTCCGCAACCTCCATCGTTAGTGAAGTAAGTTTGCCATGGCAAAGTTGAGTTACCAGCACGAACGATGTCATTACGATTTAATTTTACCTGACCATGCCTTTGTACTCCATTAACATATGTTCCATTAGTAGAA
>Ga0233370_1000038_pt1 | contig 15747 bp, 29 predicted proteins | sample ElkDunMinimDraft_2_FD_180686 | JGI IMG/M metagenome (GOLD analysis project Ga0233370, IMG submission 180686) | Fecal eukaryotic communites from dung pellets of Tule Elk in California, USA - Elk Dung D2 | ecosystem: Host-associated > Mammals > Digestive system > Large intestine > Fecal | place...
TAGGTATAGGTTATTATAATGCCTATGGGAGCTATCTATATATCGGCGGTAAATGGTATAAGTTTTCAAGTCTAACTTATGGCGAATAAAAAAAGGAGGCAACCATGGGCTGTTCTGGCAAAAAGAAGAAAAAATAGTATAATATACAAAACAAACACCTTTTTGTTATTTTATCCGGAAAGGCCGCCTAGATAGGTGGTCTTTTTGGTGGTATAATAAAAGTGCTAATAGAAAAAGTCGCTTATAGCAGCGCCGCCGAGTATATCGAGTTCTTCGGATTAAAACTTGATACGGCGGTTTTTTGATGCCATTTTGGTGGTATAATATAAGGTATAGGCGATGCGAGAGATAATCTCGTATGGGCATTTCTCTTAAGTACAGAAAGTTTGAAACTGTCACCCCTGCGGATATTTTGGCGGAGTACGCCGAAGCCGATTCTAGCTATGAGGACCAGTACGGAGGTGGCGAATAATGGGCTGTAAACAACTAATCAGTTTCAACCCATCAAATATGGGTAAAGACAAGGGATATTGCCTTCGCAACGTGGCCAAGGGATACGGTATCTACCCAAGCCCTAGCCCTTCTTCTTCCGCTAAAAATGATATGGAGCGCAACGCTGCCATGGGGACACTTCACCGCGACCGAAACTTCCCGAAAGGCTGCGCTGTACCGGTATATATCGACACCGCTAGCCCTTATGAGCATATTATTGTCGCAGATAACGGCGTTTACTGGAGCGACGGCAAAAGACTTACTACACTCAACGGCCTGAGCGTTATTGGCTGGGGTGAGTGGTGTAACGGCTACCGCATCGTAGAAAACACCGTAGATCTAACTTGGACTAAGCTGAAAAGCCCGGAACGCTACCAGGCAGCACTTCAGCCAACTCACCTTTGGGACTTCAATTATACAAATGTAAATGATTGCAAGTCCATAAAAGAGATAGACAAGGGGACGGAGTTTGTCGCGTTTGGCAAGGTATATAACGCCAACCTAGGCTCAATGTATCTTCTTAACGAACAAGACTTTAGCAATAAAGTTACTTACGGATATAACGAGTGCGATATGAACCGTAAGCCGAACCTTACATGGACTAAATTAGACAAACAGCAAACCTACTTAACCGCGCTCGAAACTACCCACCTATGGGACTTCGATTATACCAGCATGGGCGATTGTAAGTCTGTCAAAGATTACAAAAAAGGTGAGGAAATAAACATCTACGGAACTTGCTACAACGAGCAGCTCGCCTCTGTCTACCTCTTGACCGAGCAGGACTTTAACAACAGAGTCACGCATGGCTTTAACGAGTGCGATATGGAAAAGAAACCAGACCCGACCCCGGAAGATCCGACCGTCGGCATCTTGCAAAAGATTATTGAGTTCATCCAGCACATTATTGACCTAATAACTAAAAAGGATAAAATAAATGGACATTTTCAACTTAGACCCAGTATCAGCAGCAATTCTACTCGGCATGGTCGCCGGCGTAGTGGAGTGCTTAAAAAGGGCCTTCGCGAAGGATTGGAAGGCGGTTGCTATTATCGTTGGCGCAGGCGCTACTGGTGCTTTGGTCGCTCTGTCTATTGCTATCAACCCTCTTATCGGCGCTGTCGTAGGCCTAGCGGCATCTGGCTTCATCACGATTGCGCAGAACGTTGGCCATAACTAGAAAGTTGGCGTGGCTTCGGCTACGCCTTCTGACGCTCCGCTTACCCATATTGGCGGAGTATCAGAGGGCATAGCTCTCGTACATTAGAACATAGAAAGGGGGGTATAGCGCGTGGAAATCCAAGTGACTATCATTATTGCTGGCCAGATTGACTCTAAAGCACTCTGGAAGCTTATTGAGCCGTACAAAATCAACGTTACTGACTTCGGCTATGAAACTTGGGTTTATGGTAAAGTCGACCAGGACGACGTACGCAACATAATCTCTCTTTGTTGCCGGTTCGGAAAGGTGAAGGTTTACTTCTAGCGCTAGATTGGGGGTGGTTCTATGAGCAGAAAAGAGCGCAAACTCAAGAAGAAACAACCTGGCAAAAACAGGCATCATCTGATCTTCTACCGCTCGGATTATACCGGAGGGTGCGCGAAGCTACTTAGGGACTCTTTTGTCTACGAAATAGACGAAGAAGTACATAGGGAGCTTCACAAGCGCGTAGAGGGCATACCAAGGCCTTCTAACTCGGATATACACCAAATGTGGGTAGCATATCGTCAAGAGCGCGACTACATCGCTGGATTAGACGTAGTGGACGCTTGCGAGTGGCTTATGACCGCTTGCGACGATATAGATTGGCAAAATGCCATGTACGACCAATGGAAGTACTTAGAGGCGCGCATAGGCCATTAGCAGGCCATGGGGAGGCCGAAAACCTCCCCTTTAACAAGAGAAAAAGGAAATGGGCGAACAAATAATTATCACACTAATAACAGCAGGGCTTCCGGTTCTAGCAACTACTATAACCGCTCTAGCACAGCGCAGAACTAATAGCCGTAACGCGGCCAAGGATTCTATACTTCAAATGATCGTGGAAGATAAAATGGACGTTCTATACGACAACCTACCGCAAAACTATCAGAACATACTACACGAGTACGACATATACCACAAAAACGGCGGCAATTCTTATGTAACCGAGAAGGTAGAGGACTACAAGCGCTGGTTTGCTCACGTCCAAGTCGAGCTGCTTGACAAAAAGAAGAAAGTTTGATAAGATAAGAGTATCAACTTGCTAATAGATAACCTCGGAAACAACGAGGTTTTTTATTCCTCAAGACAAATACGAACGCTGCGCTTTAGCGTCCGTCAAATAAGAAAAACGCAACAAATAGCCAAGTAAAGCGTAGGTTATTTTGAGCGCCCAAAAAGGAGGTAATTTTATGGGGAAAGCAAGACAACTCAATGATAAGATCAATGATGTTTCTTATAAAGAAACTTCAATGATATTCAATGATAATAGAAGAACCTGTGGAAAAGTAGCTATATCGACAGAGGTAGCTAACCGGAAAGCAGAACTACTTATCCAGAAGTTTAACGCGCCACAATGCCGTCTATTCTTCTTAAAATGTATCTATCACTTACCAGAGTATAAGATACAGCAAGCTATCGAGTCCGCGTTCAGGCCGAACGTTAAAAGCCATATCCGATACTTCGTGGTATGTGCTAAAAAAGAACTCTCTATGGCCGGTTTTTAGAGCATCTCGCCTTCCTCAAGTAATTAAAAAAACAAGAGGGAGGCTTTTTTATGAAAATAAGCGAAGCTTTCGACTTATACGAGAAAAACTATATGGCGATTCGCCAACAATCTCGCAGGATATGCGAAACTCACGAGCTATGTAGACGCTGGCTGATAGAAACTGTAGGTGATAAAGAAATGGACAAGCTTAGCGTAGAAGATATATCGAAATGGGTAAAAGAATTGCGTAAAAACCGCTGCTTAAATACAGTCCGTAACTATATAACTAGACTTCGCGTTGTAGCCGATTATATGGCGCTTCTAGACGTTCCAAGCATAAAATCCGCAATAATACCTATCCCGAAGCGTACAGACACCGTACCGGTCTTTTTGACGGCTCAGGAGGTGGAGGCCATGATAAGCCATGCGTATAGTGTACGAAATGCTTTTGTGATCTCACTTTTGTATAGCTCCGGCATCCGACTATCCGAAATGATAGCTCTTAACAGAGGGCAGATAGTTGATCGTAAGTTCACAGTTATAGGCAAAGGTGGCAAAGTCAGGCTCTGTTTTATAGACAAGCGTACAGAAGAACTCATGGAAGCCTACCTAAAAACAAGACAAGATAAGGCCGACGCTCTTATTGTATCGAACAAGAATAAAGAACGAATGACGCCGACGAATGTACAGTTACTCGTCCATAATTCAGCCGTAAGAGCCGGAATAACTAAAAAAGTAACGCCTCACACCTTACGCCATAGCTTCGCTACGAACTTTCTAAAGAATAACGGCAATATGCGCTATCTGTCTACGATGCTCGGCCACGCCAGCATGGACACCACCATGATATACGCTCACGTCGTGGATAATGACTTACAAGAGCAGTACGAAAAATATCATACTTTTTAGCATAAACCTATTGACTTATTCGCTTATGTCTGATAAAATGAAAGCATAAACGACGACAGAAAGCGACCGAACACATTAAAAAGTTGCGCAAAAGTCAGTTAAACTGGTTGGGGTACTAGCTCATTTGGTAGAGCGCTTCCATGGCACTACCAAGCTAGGCATATCTTATAACCCTCTAGTTTAACTAGGGGGATTTTTGCAGCTTATCGGGGTTATCTATCAGCAAGTTGATAGCTCCGTAGGCTAAGTAAACAACTACGGCTTGCCAGTTTAGGAAGCTTAACAATTTGGAATAACGAATAAACGCTCAAGAGAGCTAAACCCAGTAATAAGTAATTTAGATAGACTGGAGCAGCGGCACTCAAGAGCATAATTTCCGCTCGGGGTACGAGGGGTTCACACCTATACGTGAGGTTATCACGTAGGACCTTAGTACAACCTGGATCAAGTTGAGATTTTTATTTTACCCATCCACAAAAACTTTTTCATGTCGATTTCATAGCTTGTTTTTTATCTTTTGGACTCCTCATACTCCGAGCGGAATAATAATCAAGTTCGCCGCCCATAGCTAGAGGCTAGCCATAAATCACGCTCAATTTTGTTTTTGACCTAACAAAAAGCTTTTAACTCTGCACCGACGTTTCTCCACAAAACGTATACGAGCGCCTACCCTTACATAATGTCTTTCTCCTATATACATTGTGTTGCGCTCTACTCTTGTAAGCTAACCTCTGGCTACGGACGGCGAATATAACGAAAGGGAAAATATGAAAAGAAAAGACAAATTAGTTATCGCAGCATTAGTTGCTCTTATTGCTAACGCAATTATCGCTATCGGCATTATTAACAATGCCGGCGTATCAAGCGACGAATCTAACTGCTTCTTTACAGAGAAGGGAGTACAGATATGTCGCTAATTCTTAACAAAAGAAAGTTTACAGAAGCCGCGCTCAGTCACGTTGAGCCTGGCAAAGACTACGACAAGGACGAAGTAGTCGCACGTACCGCTATCGACTTGGTAGACAAGTTTTACAACGAGTTCGCTAACGGGATAGCAACGGAAGATCTACCGAAGCTACGCAGTATATACAGGGGTGTCGCTTATAACGCTATAGACTGGACGAGCCTTAACCGTAAGGCTCACCCGGACGAATACGCGGATGGCGCTTGGCGCATGGCCGAGGAAATAGCCCAAATGGAGGTAAACCTATGAGCAAGATTAAGAACGCCGTATGGCAACGCATAGAAGATGGCGAAGATATAACGCTAGACGAGAAAGGAGTAAAAGATGCCAGCTAAAGACACCGGGATAGTGAATATCCATGGTAAAGAATATAAGACCGTCGCTAAACGCGTCGACGAGTTCCGCAGCGAACACAAGACCGACTTAGCGATTATCACGAGCCTAGTAGACCGCGACGAACAAACGGTCGTTATGAAGGCCGAGATTATAGATAAAGATGGCCGAGTGATAGCCACCGGTTACGCAGAAGAACACCGTACAGCTAGCCAGATTAACAGGACTAGCGCGCTTGAGAACTGCGAAACTAGCGCTATCGGTCGCGCACTAGCAAACTTCGGGCTTGGTGGAGGTGAATATGCCAGCGCTGACGAAGTAGCAAACGCGATTAGCCAACAAGCAGCGCCAGTTAAGAAGAAGGCGAGCCTGAGCTTCGACGAGATAAGGGAGCATCTCGCAACGCTTAAAACTAGCGCAGAGATTAACGCTTACGCAGGCGAAGTCAGCAAGGCTTACCCGAACCCAACGGAGAAGCAACGTTATGTAATTCAAACGATGTTTACGAACCGAAGGGAGGAAGCGCTAAACGAAGCCAGATCAGAACAATAAAACGAACCGGTCGAGGGTGTTGAGAGATGCCCTCGACTAACAAAGCTTTAGATTATTTAGGAAGGGAAAAAATGACAACAAAACAGAAAAAAGAACTAGAAGCAGCAATCAGCGAGCTTACTAGAGAAGAAGAAAAACCGGTACGCCATATCAAGGTAAAACAAGGCGAACCGGACAATCGCGTAAAAGTAAACTTCGTGCCTGGACACGAACAGATTATCTGGACGCTACGAAGCCTTGGCGACGCGGACTTCAGAGATGTTATTAAAGCCGCGAAGCAATACCGCAAAGCAGATAAGATACTTAACAACATTTAGGGCAGGTGGTGCTAGCTAGACTAGATAATTGCCACCCGAATACACCTACGCTAGTTAAATGTCTTAAAAGCAGCCACCCCCTTTCGTTTCGCCCGGTTGATATACCGATTCGTATTCCGGCATGAAGGCCGGGCGTTTAAGGAGAAAGATGTTAGAAGAAAAGCTCAAACATTGGAAGAAAACAAGAAGTATAAGCGAAGCAGTCGATATATGCGAGTATATGCTGAAACTCTACAACTTGTTAGGAGGTAAAGATGAAGAAGAAAACACCGAAACTGACTAAAAAAGAGCTAGAAGAAATACGCAAATACGAACTTGATTATGAAGAAGCTACAAAAGCTATGGTTATCGTAACATTCATAACCGTATTATTAGCGATTGTGACGGTCGCCGCGATCATAACGATAGCATTAGGAGCAGCAAATGGACGAGGTTAATGTAAGTATCCTAGCGGCCTACGCTAACAGCAAGAATGATTGGCGCATTATGGCCGAACGAAGAATAGGGCAGCTAGCTAAGCGTAAGAATCCGTTTACTAGCGAAGATATTATCCGCTACTTGGAATATAGAGGCCTAGAAACACCTAACCTAAGCGCACTAGGCGCGATGTTCAAGTCTAGAGCAAATGCTAAAGAGATAAAAACGGTTGGCTGGCAAACAGCTACACGAAAAGAACGCCATAAAGCACCGATTAGAGTTTGGCGCGGCGTTTAACCATATTCGGCCGGTATGCGAGGCCGGCTGAATCCCAGCGTTTACGCGCTGGACTGCCACATCTACTTTGGTCGGAAGATGCGGCTGACATTGCGTAAGCACTCCCCAGGAACTCTGCACTCGCTATACCTGGGGAGAAAGTCAGGAGTAAAAAAATGGAGTCAGACCTAGACTACTGGATAGCACTAGATAGAGCTAAAGAAAACTACATAAAGCACAAGGCAACCATAATATGTTCGCGTTGCGGTAAGACCGGAATTAAAATCGGAAACCCAAAGTTCGCCCTGTGTAACGAACGCTACAGAGAAAAGTTCTTAAGAAGCTTACAGAAAGGCCAGAAAAAGGCCGTCGAAGCATCTAAGGCGAAGAAGAAGGAGGAAAATGGCAGGAACTAGCGAAGGAGCTAAAAAGGCAGTAAAAGTCTACAAGGAAAAATACGGCGAAGATTATTTTAGAGAACTCGGCCGGAAAGGCGGCAAACGCTGCGTAAGTAAAGGCTTCGGGAAAAATAGAGAACTAGCAGAAAGCGCCGGAAAGAAAGGCGCATTAAGAAGATGGGGGAAGGAAGAATAAATGGACTTGGTACAGGTATATATCGAGAAAAGGCTTGTAGAACTAGAAGATATGATCGCCGTATATCATGAAGCAGGCTGCGAGCCAACCGTAGACCTTCTAGCGCGCAGAGCAGAACTAGAGCGCCTAGAAAGCAAGCTCAGGGAGTATAGAGATGTCCAAGAGGCTAACGACTAAGCAAAAAGCCTTCGCCGAGGAGTACGTAAAAAATGGCGGAAACGGCACGAAAGCAGCCTTAAAAGTTTACAACACTACGGACATATCAACAGCAAGCTCTATCGCTAGTGAGAACTTGACAAAACCTGATATTATGACCGAGCTTTTAAGAACTGCTGAAAGGCTAGGAGCGACGAAAGAAAAGGTTATATCGCCGGTTATCGACGCGCTAGACTCGCAAGACCTAGATATGCGCCTAAAAGGCCACGACCGCATGATTAAAATGCTCAACGGCAAGGATACTGGACTATCGCTAAATATCGAGAACGCCAGCGGTATCGAGATAAGTTTTAAGAACTTTGGAGGTAAAAATGATAGGAGTACACCCGGAAGTGATGCGTAAGATGCGCGCACTAGCCATTAGGCAGGCCATATCCGAGATAAAGGACATCGAGGACAAGCCGACAGTCGAGCATATCGCCAAGCGTCATGGCTTAGGCTACGGCGAACTGAAACAGGCTTATACGAGGGAGCAAAATGGAACTGCGCAATAAAAATACAGGGGATATATGGGACTTTGATGGTGGTTTCACAATGAAGGCAACGCATGAAACCGCAGAGAGAGCTGGTGCTAAGAGCGGTTTTTTGACTTGCTATGCGGCCTCTCTTGCCGAACTCAACAGAGATTGGGAGGATTACAAGCCAGCCGGGCCGCTTATCAAGGACGAGAAGATTCGCAAGGCAGTTCGGGCGTGGGCTGAGGCAAATTATATTACAGAGATTAACGTAGCAGGTAATGGCTACGAGTTGTGGGGTGGTCTTGATGAATGGTGCATCCATTTTGGTGGCAACCCATTTGAAAATATTAAGGCACGAAAATATACCATCGCCGAACTCTGCGGAGAGGAGGAAGAATGAGCAACCCAAGAGAAACAGACATTGAAAATGCCATATCGCACCTAAAAATGGCAATCCAAGCATTAGAAGATGCATGCTACGACTACGACATCATAGACAGCGTGGATGGGTTGGTAGATTATCTCGAAGAACACGAAGACGAAGAAAAATCGTTCGCCGAACTCTGCGGAGAGGAGGAAGAATGACTGAGCTAGAACTCCAGGCGCAAGTGGCAGATTATATCCGGCTACAATATCCAGACGTTATCTTCCACTCAGACTTCGGAAGCGGCATTAAGTTGACTATGGGACAAGCTATCAAGCAGAAAAGGCTTAACGGTGGCCGTAGAAGCTGGCCAGATATGTTTTTGGCAGAGCCAGACATCGGAAAGACAGACGGCTCTAAAAGAGCTTTCGAAAAGATATGGTTTGGTCTTTTTATCGAACTCAAGCGAGAAGGTACGCGCATCTTCAAGAAGGACGGAACGCTCGTATCTGATGCCCATATCCGCGAACAGTACGATATGCTAGAGCAACTACGCAGACGTGGTTATGCCGCAGAGTTTGGAATAGGATTTGATGCTACAAAGAAACTTATTGACGACTACATGAAAGGCAACTATGCGCACAATGACTAGAAACGAGCGCCGGGCTATCAAGATGGAACTTAAACGAAGTAAGTTTAGTTTTGATAAGTTGCGCATTATATTAGATTGCTCTAAACGTGAACGGTTTTATCTGGTCGGCATGAACATATTTGACGACGTGAACGGTTTGTCGCAGCGCATCTGCGTACCGTTTAAGAACGACCCGGATATGGAACGAATCAAGGAACAATTAGAGAATATGCCGGCTACTGTGTTTTATACGCCAGTTATGGAGAAGGACGATGCTTAAAGTCTTAGAATTATTTGCCGGCATCGGAGCTTGTAGCAAGGCGCTAGAACGCCTAGGAATCGAGCATGAGATAGTCGATGCGGTCGAGGTAGATAAGTACGCCGTAAAGAGCTTTAACGCCGTACATGGTACGAACTTCGAGCCACAAGACATAACCAAGTGGGATAAAGACGTAAAGGTAGACCTTATTATGCATGGATCGCCATGCCAGGACTTCTCGGTCGCTGGCAAGGGCGCAGGCGGTGATAAAGGCTCAGGCACGCGCTCAAGCCTTATGTACGAAACGCTGCGCATCGTAGAGAAGCTCAAGCCCAAATATGTTATCTGGGAAAACGTCAAAAATCTATTAAGTAAGAAGCATCGCCATAACTTCGACGCATACCTAGAGGCTATGGAGGGCTTGGGCTATCACTCTAAATATAAAGTGTTAAACGCAAAAGACTACGGTATCCCTCAAAATAGGGAGCGAGTTTTTACTATCAGCGTACTAGGGGAGAATAATTTTACCTTCCCAGAGCCGATGCCACTAGAAAAGAAGCTAAAAGACGTGCTAGAGGACGAAGTAGACGAAAAATACTACTTATCTGACGAGCAAGTAGCAAGCTTCAAGGCAAGTACAGCGAAGGCTCAGGCTAAGGGCAACGGCTTCAAGTTCGAGCCAATCGAGAGAGAGAGAGAGAGAGAGTAGCTCACACGATCGCCACGAGGCCGGGCAGTCGGCAGACGGACAACTTCATAGCGGAGTCGTCGGCAGAGTAGAAGCTATAAACGGCCACGATATACTCAAGCGAGTATATGGAACGGACGGAGTATCGCCAACACTAAGCACGATGGAAGGCGGCAACAGAGAGCCGAAAATCGTAGCGAGTAGAGGACGAGGCGAGCCACCAGTACAGAAACTAGAACCTAGAAAAGACGGACTAACTAACACGATAACTAGCGTAGAAAAAGACAACTATGTTCTATACGCAGATAGCAATAAAGACAGCTAACAAGCTAGGCTACGATATGGCGCGGGGGGGGACTGTATAGACCTAGCTTATCCGAATAGCAAGACAAGACGAGGCCGAGTAGGCCATGAGGTGTCAAAAACAATAGCAACAGGGGACACTATGGGAACGCTAACAAACGATATGAGAATCAGAAAACTAACGCCGAAGGAGTGCTGGCGACTTATGGGCTTCGACGACGAGGACTTCGAGAAGGCAAAAGCAGCCGGCATCAGCAATAGCCAGTTATACAAGCAAGCCGGCAATAGCATCGTAGTAAACGTGCTTGAGGGTATACTGAAGAACCTACTAACGGAGCAACCATGAAAATCCTAGTCCAAATGACTTACTTACAAGCCGTAGGTGGCATTGAAACGGCTATGTACCAGCTCGCAAAGACCTTCCCGGACGAAGATATAACCTTCTTGGTGAACTCCACCGCTGACGGCGCAGACGCGCAAATAAAGCGCCTAGAGAGATACCACCCTGTGATAGTAGACCGCGACCGCAACGGCTCGCACGAAGCGGACGTAGCGCTTATCTATACGCCTATCATGGTAGAAGTACCTTGGCAGACGATAAAGGCCAAAAAGGTGTATCAGTTCATCCACTCGGACATTAAAGGGCTTCTAGCCTTCCCACAATGGCAAAACTTCAAGTGGAAGCCTAACGAGCGCGTCGACAAGGTTATATCAGTATCAGAAACAGCCAGGGATGGCTTAAAGGAGGTTTTTGGAGTGGACAGCGAAGTAGTGCCAAATATCTTTAACCAGCCCGACAAAAGGGTTGTTTTTGCGTATATGGGCAGAGCAAGCGCCGAAAAGGGCGTGGACAAGGTTATAGAGCTAGCAAAACGGTTTGAAGAAGCCGGTAAAGACTATGTTATTCTTATCAGCTCGCAGGTAGACCCATACGGCACGCTATGGCCGGTTATTCAGGCAAATAAGCGCATCATACTCGTACCACAAGGGCCATATAACGACATCTTCTACCGCTGCGCAGATTACCTTATTCAGTTATCTGTCAGCGAGAGTTGGGGTTACTCCACGCGTGAAGCCTTGTCGCATGGCGTGGCAGTTATCGGAAGCCGTATCCCAGAGGTAGAAAAGGTCGTAAAAGATGGCGAAAACGGCTATCTGGTAAACCTCGACTTATCAGACTTAGACGTAGATAAAATCTTCGACAAAATACCAAAAGTAAAGGGGTACTCAGAGCCGCTATCGGATAAGTGGCAGGATATCCTAGGAGGCAAACTATGAGGATAAATAAGTGGTATATCCTAGCCGGCGGCTCAGCGACGCGCTGGAAGGGCTATCAAGGGGTAAAAAACAAATGCTACCTCAAGATTGACGGCGAAACGCTTGTAGATCGTACTATCCGGCTACTCGAAGAAAATGGCCAGAACAATTACGAGGTCGTCCTAGAAGGCTACGGCAGCAAGCGCGAAGCGTTCGAGGGTATCGCTAGAAAAGAAAAAGGGCCGTTCGGTATCTTGCTAGGCGACTGCTACTATACCGAGGCGATTATCAAGGACGCAGTAAAGCGTGACGTGGACATTTGGACGCATTATTACAACTGTTGGGCTAACCCATGGACAGGATGCCCTTGGGAAGAGGGCTATATCCACCTAGTGCCAGATTGCGATTGGTGGCACAAGAAGATGCACGAGTTTAACCAGCTCGTAGAAAAGGGTAAAATTGACTTCCGTAAAGACTTTCAGATAGACCGCTACTTGCGCGGTTATGATGCCGAAGAGTACAGGCCGAACACCCTAGACGAACACGATGTGTTCTGGTGCGACGAAACTGACGATTTTGATTACCCGGAAGATTACGACAAGTTCATGGCTAATCACGAGAATAACAAGGCTGCCAAGCGTCGCGATCTATTGAGTATCATTATTCCGACATATAACAACTGGCAGACGCTAAAGAAGCTACTAGAAACGCTAATCTTCCAGAAAACTAACTGTTCTTACCCATTTGAGGTGATTGTGATTGACGACGGCTCTACAGAGGATATTAGAGCAGTTATTGCTGGCTGTGGGCCGTTCGTCAAGGCTATATACCAGCCAAATCGCGGCGTATCTAACGCTCGCAACGTAGGCCTTATGGCCTCCACCGGTAAATACATTACTTTTGTGGACTCGGACGACAACGTGACCGGCAATTACGTCCAGGCAGTTTGCAAAGAGATGGAACAGGGATGTGATTATTGCGTGTTCCCTTGGCGACACCTCGACAAGAACCAAGATATGTTTGGTATCTATAGCGAAAAGCAAGTACCTTGGGCAGCAGTTTGGGCTTATGCCTTCACTTGGGAGTGTATCGGCGATCACCGCTTCGACGAGAACCTAAACGTAGCCGAGGATTTAACCTGGCTTAAACAAGTACTCACCGAGGACAAGAAGCGTGGTATATCCGGCGAAGTAATCTATCTATACGATTGGAACGCTAACCCGGACAGTTTAACGAAGCTGTTTAACAGAGGCGAAATAAAAATGCTACGAAAAGAGGTAAAAGATGGCAGGAAAGACGATTGAGCTGACAATTCCAGAGCAATTTAAGGAATTGGCGCAGCCTAGCAAGTCTTGGCGACATTATTGCTATTACGGTGGCCGTTCGTCCGGAAAATCTACTACAATTGCGCTGCTATTGCTCATAAAGGCTATGGAAAAGCCACTACGCATCTTATGCTGCCGCGAAATCCAGAACACTATTGCCGATTCCGTCCACAAACTCATGGCCGACCTTATTGGCGAGCATAAGTTTGGCGGTTGGATTGTAACAGAAAACAGCATCAGGTACAAAAATGGCTCGCAGATTATCTTTAAGGGCGTTCATAACAACACCCAGAGCATTAAGTCCACCGAAGGTATAGATATATGCTTCGTTGAAGAGGCGCAGAGTATCTCGCAAGACTCTATAGACGTGCTTATACCTACAATTCGCAAATCTGGTTCGTTCTTCGTTTGGTGTTGGAATCCACTTACCGACCATGACCCTGTTTGGGAAACTATTGCTGGCAAACCAGACGAGCGTACCTATGTTTTGAAGGTAAACTCCGAGGACATTGAAGAGCTGCTATCTGACGAAATAATCCACGAACGCGAAAAAATGCGCAAAGATAACCCAGATATGTTCGCTCACGTTTGGCTCGGTCAACCGCTCACCGCTAAAACAGGTACAGTATTTGGTAAACAGCTAGCGCAGGCAGAGATTGACGGACGCATCGGCAGCGTGCCTTACGACGCAAGCGCAGGCACTTACACCGCAGTTGACCTTGGTATCGGCGACTCTACGGCTATCTGGTGGTTTCAGATTATCGGGCAAGAGATTCACTTTATAGACCATTACGAGTCCTCTGGCGAAGAATTAGGGCATTACATCTCTATTATTAAGAACAAGCCGTACAACTACACGACCCATTACCTGCCGCACGATGCTAAACAGCGAGAATTACAGACCGGCATGACACGCGTAGAGTTTTTTGAGCAGAACGGAATACATAATATTGAGGTTTTGCGCCCAACCAACTTCCAACTCGGTCAGGATGATATAAACATGATCGCACGCCCGAAGTTTAGCAAGGTTTGGATTGACCGCAACAAGTGCCAGCGTGGCTTGGAGTGTTTAAGGGCTTATCACTACGAGTACGACGAGAAAAACAAGCTGCTCAAGAGTAAACCAGAACACGATTGGAGTTCGCATTCAAGCTCTGCCTTTATCTACGCACTCATGGCGGCGCAAGAATCTACAGAGGCACAGCAGGTAAACATGGCCTTCAAAACCTTCGTACCAAAAGAGTTCAGGACGAAAAAAGAGGATAAGTGGTTTTAAAGTAAAATGTGGTATAATAATGGTAATGGCGATGCGTCGATTATTTCGATGGCAAAATCTGCTAAAAATACCGACGCTAAAAAATCTGAAGATAAATTACTCGGTAAATACCTAAAGATGTTCACCGAGTCTTGGGAGTATGCACAGCAAAACTACCACCAGACTTGGGAAAATAACTGGAAACTTTACCGCAACATCCGCACGAAGCGCAATCACCCTGGAACTGTCGAGGCGTTTGTCCCGATGGTAAACTCGACCGTAAATACGATTGTCGCTACACTTTTTAACTCCAATCCAACTGTAAAATATATTCCTAACCACCCAGACCAGGCGGCTGATACCGCAGTTCTTAACGAGATCTACCAGGACTTCGCACGCAAGGACGGCTGGGCTTTGAAAAACAAGATAAATGGCCGTCAGGGTGTTATCACCGGCAACTACTGTGCATATTATGAGTGGAGGCCGGATTCTGACGGCGGCTATGTTCATAAAGAGATTGTCCCTGTTCGGGATATGATTATCGACCCACAGAGCCATACTGTTGACGACGCACGCTATATTGGCCGTCGCTTCTTTACGACCAAGAAGGAACTAAAAGAAGAGCTAATTTATGATGCTAAAACCGGCAAGATGGAACACCGTTACAAGGATATTGACCAGATTATCGGTGGCCAGGGCGCAGAAGGTGGCGGCGTAGTTGACTCCGAGTCCGACAAGGTTAAGAAAGACCAGGCACTCGGCGCAACCGCACCAGGCAACGGCGATATGGTTGAGTTGATTGAGATTTGGACTCCAGAACGCGTGGCAGTTATCGCTAACCGCGGCGTTTTGATTGAAGAGCGCGAAAACCCACATTATGCCCTTATGCGCGCTAAGTTTGAACAGCGCAAGCTAGAGCATGAGTTTAAGCGTCTAATGACCCTAGAACAGACCGGCGAAGATATTGGCGAGTTTGGCGAGAAGTTTAGCACTAAGAACGCACGCCTACTACCATTTGCTCATGGTTGCGAGTATCAGGACGTATCGCTAGTCTACGGCTCTTCCGACGTGGATACTATCGCTGATGAGCAGGAACTCTTGAACACCCTTACCGAGCTTAACGTAGAAGCAGTTATGTACCAGCTCTTCCCAGAGCGCCAGATTGACCCACGCTATGCCGGCAAGATTGACGATCTAACCCCAGCACCAGGCAAGGTATATCCATTACCAGCAGGCGCAGCAACGTGGCTACCAGCGCCTAACATCCCTACTAACGCATTTGCTGAACGCCAGAACATCAAGGGCGAGATTAGAGAGTCCGCCTCCGTTTCCGAGATTAGCAAGGGTATTACCGCAACTGATAGCACGACCGCAACCGAAATCAAGGCTATGCTCGCACAGAGCGATATTCGTATCCAAGAGAAGGCACGCAACCTAGCAGACGGCT
>Ga0233370_1000039_pt1 | contig 15550 bp, 10 predicted proteins | sample ElkDunMinimDraft_2_FD_180686 | JGI IMG/M metagenome (GOLD analysis project Ga0233370, IMG submission 180686) | Fecal eukaryotic communites from dung pellets of Tule Elk in California, USA - Elk Dung D2 | ecosystem: Host-associated > Mammals > Digestive system > Large intestine > Fecal | place...
AAAGTCGTAGCAAAGCGCAGCAGTAAATGACATATCACCACCACTCAAGCGAAGTACACGATAAGGGAGTTCAAGTTTTTGGAGAAGACCCTCTACGTGCTCCAACATCTCCTTGTGGCTAGCGTCTGAATGCTCTGGAGTATCGATACGAACGATCTCCACCTTGCTAAACTCGTGCAAACGGTTCAAGCCACGTACATCCTTGCCATATGAACCAGCCTCGCGACGGAAACATTGGGTATAAGCACAGTTCTTGATTGGGAGTTGTGCCTCCTCAAGAATCACATCACGATAGATATTGGTTACAGGTACCTCTGCCGTAGGAATGAGGTAGAGATCATCCAACTGGCAATGGTACATTTGTCCTTCTTTGTCAGGGAGTTGTCCTGTGCCATAACCACTTGCTTGATTCACAACCGTAGGAGGCATAATCTCCGTATATCCTGCCTTGTTTGCCTCTGCTAAGAAGAAGTTAATCAACGCGCGTTGCAGGCGTGCGCCTAATCCTATATATACAGGGAAGCCTGCGCCAGAGATCTTTACGCCAAGATCAAAATCAATGAGATTGTATTTCTTCGCCAATTCCCAATGTGGGAGTTTGTCGTTGTTTGCAAGTTGTTCATCGGTCGCAGTATCCCAATCACGGATTGCTATCGTACCATTCTGAGCAAGGGCATCGATCATAGGTTGATTAGCCCAGTTGCCCATCTTGACTACGAGATTGTCTTCTGCACTTCCGCCATCTGGTACAAGGTCGTAAGGTACGTTAGGGATGGTAAGAAGGAGAGATGTCAATGCCTCTTCTGCCTTTGCCATTTCTTGTTCGTGGCCAGGTATAGCTTGCTTGAGAGCACCTGTTTGTGCTTTGGCTGCCTCAGCCTCTTCTTTTTTGCCTTGTGCCATGAGCGCACCGATAGACTTGGAGATTTTATTCATCTCCGCAGAAGCAGCATCTTTCTTTTGTTGGGCTGCTTTACGCTCGGTATCAAGTGCGATTACCTGCTCAATAATCTCAGCAGCATTGGCAAAATGCTTTTTCTCTAAGCCAGCAATGATAGCGGCCTTGTTGTCATATATTTGTTTGAGTGTTAGCATAACTATTCAGTATTGTTCAATATGGTTCAATATTGTTATAAAACAAATTTCTCCTGCCGAATTGCTTGTGCAATCGGTAGGAGAAACTTTGTTGGAGTTACCCTCTTGCCGATTACGCTTCTGCAATCGGTTGGATGGAAACGTATGATTTATTGTTACGCTTCTTTTGGAAGCATACGATACCATCTGTAAGAGCGAAAAGAGTGTGGTCAGAACCCATACCGATGTTCTCGCCTGGGTTGTGAACTGTACCACGTTGACGTACGATGATGTTACCAGCTTTAGCGAATTGACCACCAAAGATCTTTACACCAAGTCGTTTGCTTTCTGATTCACGGCCGTTCTTGGAACTACCGACACCTTTCTTATGTGCCATATCTCTTAAACTTTGCTTTTAAAAAGGTTAAACAATTAAGCCAAAACGATCTCTTTAACTACGAGATTGGTCAAATCTTGACGATGGCCGTTCAATTTACGATAGCCTTTGCGGCGTTTTTTGTGGAATACGAGAACTTTCTCTCCGCGGCACTCATTATCGAGTACTTCGCAAACCACCTTCGCACCCTCAACTACTGGGGTACCTACTTTTACCTCACCGTTGTTGTCAACGAGAAGCACTTTCTCGAATGTTACCTCAGCACCCTTCTCAGCTGCCATGCGGTTAACAAAGAGTTTCTTGCCAGCCTCAACGCGATATTGAAGGCCTTGCATTTCTACAATTGCGTACATTTACTTAAATGTTTTTTAATTAGTTACATCGGTCAGGCGAGATGCAGAGTCGTCGACGTTGGCATACCAAAAATGATATCATCCGTCCCCTCAGCAGCGCTACTTTGGAGCCCAAAAGCCGAAAAAGCGTGCAAAGGTACTACTTTTTTTTGAACTGACCAAATCTTTTATGACTTTTTTTATAAAAAATCAGAATTTAACGTATCAAAGTCCATCTCTCAATACTAAGCAAACTCACAGCAATGATAGTACAAAGTTCCGATGAGGTTCCGATGAGCTTCCGATGAATACAGAAGGCTAATAAATGGCGATGAGGTTCATAGATGAGAGCAAGTAAGAATAATTCATCCAAAAAAAGCACAAATAAACCGAAAAATTTGGTAAATTGAAAAAAAAGTAGTACCTTTGCGGGCTAAAAATTGTGTAAAACAAAAAACTATGAATTATATGTTAGGAAAAAAGTGTTTGTATGTGTTGCTGTTAGCAACATTGATGTGCTCTTGCGTATCACGTAAGCAATTGGCATATTTCCGCCCAATAACAGCAGAAAGTGCCGAGGAGATTAACAAAACCATGAAACCTCAGCCAGAACCTCGGGTAAAGATAAACGATGCGTTGATTATTACTGTTTCTGCATTGGATCCAGAGGCAGTGATACCTTATAACTTGCCAAACGTTGCCTACTCCTCTCCTACAAGTAGCACCGTGCCAACAACAGCATCATTCCAATATTATACGGTTGACGAACAGGGAAATATTGATTTCCCAGTATTAGGCAAACTACATGTGGTAGGTATGAGCCAGTCGGAAGTAATCAATTTGATTGAAGGAAAGTTGAAAGGACAATTGGTCAATCCAATCGTGACCATGCGTTTTTTGAACGCTCGCGTAACAGTACTGGGCGAAGTGCGCAACCCAGGTACATACACTTTGAACAATGGCCGCATCACATTGCTTGAGGCACTGGGTGTGGCAGGCGATTTGACGCAATATGCTCGTCGCGACAACATATTGGTTACGCGTGAGAATAATGGCAAAGTAGAGTTTGCTCGTTTGGATTTGCGTTCGGACGAAATATTCACTTCACCATACTTCTATTTGCAACAAAACGATGTGGTTTATGTAGAACCTAACCAAGCCAGGACCACTAGTAACCAATCCATTGGTTTGTGGCTGAGCATGGTAGGTACTGTGTCTAGCGCAGCAACGGTAGTGGTATCAGTATTGTCCGCAACTGGTTATTTTGATAATAAGTAAAAATAAGAAGACGAAAATAAAATTTATTAGTAAATACGTATATTGACATGGCACAAGAGACTCAAGAAATAGATATTCGCAAGTGGGTACTTCGAATTTTGAAGAATTGGTATTGGTTCGTACTTTGCTGCGGTTTATTTGGTGCGCTAGGCGTGTACTACTACTTTTCGCATACCTACAAATTCACAGTAGATGCAAGTTTGATGATTCGCAATTCGGATGATAGCAATGGTTTGTTAAATTCCGAAATCATGTCCATGATGGGGCTTGGCGGTGCAAAACAAACCGAAGATGAGGTTGCTATCTTGACTTCACGAGATATCCTAGGACAAGTAATCAAGGATTTAGATTTACAGACCGAATATCGAAAGAAGGATGGTTTGCGTTGGATGGGTCAATATCCACACAGAGACTTGACCATAGTTTATCCAGCGATGTTCTTGGATACCACGACTACAGGTGCACGCATTTCCATTAAAGTTCGCAAAAATGATTACTTGGTAAAAGTAAAGAGGAAACGCTTCCAAACAAGTACTCACAGAGTGACAGACCTTACACAGCCATTCCATACTTGCGTGGGAGATATTTACTTTACACTCAACAAACCTTTGGAAAAAGGGGATCAATACACCTGTGGTACAATGCCCAAATTATCTGCAATCAATGCATATAAAACATGGATTACTGCCGCTCCTTTGAAAAAAGAGTCGAACATTATCACTATTTCTACCACAACCGATATGCCACGACGTGCAATCGACTTCATCTCTAAAGAAATAGAGTTATACAATTTGGATGCTTTGGTAGATAAAAATATCATGGCAACCAATACCGCTTCATTTATTGACGAACGTCTCAAACTGATTGAGATAGAGTTATCAAGTGCTGAAAATGAAGTCGAGCAATACAAAGAGAAATATGGTATTGTGGATTTGTCAAGCGAAGCTGGATTGTATCTCTCAGAGAGTACTGAATACAGAAAACGTGCCAGCGAAATTGAAACACAATTGAATTTGGTGCAATATGTAGGTGAATTTGTAGCAGACGAGCAAAAACAAAATAGTTTGATTCCTGCAAACTTAGGTATTTCAGATGCATCATTAGTGGCTTTAATCTCAGAATATAATCAAATGTTACTCCAACGCATGCGTGTACAACGCACTGCAACAGATGACAACCCTGTGATTCTACAAATGAACACACAATTGACTATGTTGCGCGAGAATATTATCACTAGTATCAATAGTGTACGCAATAGTTTGACCATCTCAAAACAAGATCTGGAGACTCGCTTTAGCAAAGTGGAAAACCAACGAGGTGATATTCCAAGTCAAGAACGTGAGTTTATAAAAGTGGAGCGTCAACGCCAGTTGAAAGAAGCATTATATCTATATTTGTACGAGAAACGTGAGGAAAATGCATTGACTTTGGCATCTTCTGTAGTTCCTGCCAAGATTATTGCAGCACCTCAAATGAATCCTATTCCAGTTTCTCCTAAACTGAAGATGATCGCATTGATTTGTATTTTCTTTGGTTGCTGCGTGCCTCTTGGCTGTATGATATTGTTTGATATGTTCAACAATAAGATATCCGAAGATTCTGTTGAATTCGAGAAACTGGTAGGTCTTCCTTTTGGTGGTGTATTGGTTCAAAACCACCATGGCAATCATATTGCAGTTCGTGATGGAGAAAATTCAGCATCTGCCGAATTGTTCCGCTCATTGCGTTCGAATATTAAATTTGTCATCCCATCCGAAGAAAAACATCCTGTTATCTTGGTGACTTCCAGTATTAACGGAGAAGGTAAATCCTATGTGGCAACCAATCTAGCTATTTCACTGTCATTGCTCAAGAAAAAAGTAGCGTTGGTTGGTTTGGATATCCGCAAACCTATGTTAGCCCATTATCTAAATCTCCCATCTAAAGGTTGTCTCACAAGTTACTTGTCCGATAGTGCGTACAATGTGGATGATTTGATTGTCAAATCTGACTTTGAGAATTTGGACATTTTACCAGCAGGTGTCATACCACCTAACCCCAGTGAGTTGCTACAAAGTCAACGATTGGATGAGTTGTTTAGTGCATTGCGCAAACGCTACGATTATGTGATTATAGACTCTGCACCAGTTGCAATGGTTAGTGATACATTCTTACTAAATCGTATCGCAACCATTACTGTATTTGTATCAAGAACCAATTACACTACTACTGATTTGGCAAAAGGTATTCAGCAAATCCAAGAACAAGATCGCTTGCCAAATATCATCACAGTATTGAATGGTGTAAAGGCGAACAATGTAGGTTATGGTTATGGCTATGGCTATGGTCATGGCATAAAAAGCGGGAAGAGATAAAAATCTTTAATCTCCATCACTTATGATTCTCTGCATTGCTGAGAAACCGTCCGTTGGACGAGATATAGCACGCGTGCTGGGTGCCAATACCCAGCACGATGGTTTTATGGAGGGGAATGGCTACTGTGTAACATGGACATTTGGTCATCTCTGCGCATTACTTGATCCGCATGAATATAACGAACAGTGGAAAGGATGGAATCTATCCTCCTTACCAATGGTGCCCACACGTTTTGGCATCAAGGTGAGCGACGATAAAGGCATTCAAAAGCAATTTAATACCATTAAAGATCTCATTGCCAAAGCCACAGAAGTAATCAACTGCGGTGATGCTGGACAAGAAGGAGAGCTCATACAGCGATGGGTGTATCAAAAAGCGGGCTGCAAGGTACCCGTAAAGCGATTGTGGATATCCTCTCTAACCGAAGATGCTATACGCGAGGGATTTCAAAAGTTAAAAGACCAAAGCGAATACCAACGCCTTTATGAGGCAGGCATGATGCGTGCTATCGGTGACTGGCTGTTAGGGATGAACGCTACGCGCGCTTACACTCTGCGCTATGCAAAAGGTGTGGGTAAAGATCGACAAGTATTGAGTATCGGTCGCGTGCAAACGCCTACGCTAGCACTAATTGTCAAACGTCAGCACGAAATAGAGCATTTTGTTCCCCGTACATATTGGGAACTTAAAACCATTTATCGCGATACCACCTTCTCCGCACAACTGCCTGTGGAAGAAGATGATTATGCCATTACTTCGCTAGATAAAGGACAAGCGTTAGTAGATTCTATCAAAGAACTTCCCTTGGAGATAACATCTGTCGAGAAGAAAAAAGGCACAGAATTTGCACCTCGCTTATTTGACTTGACTTCGTTGCAAGTGGAATGCAACAAGAAGTTCGGACTCTCGGCAGATGACACTCTAAAAGTAATACAAAGCTTATACGAGAAGCATGTAACCACCTATCCACGTGTGGATACGACTTACCTGAGCGATGATATTTATCCGAAAGTACCAGCCACATTGCAAGGGATAAAAGATTATTTTCCACAGGTTGCACCCCTATTGCCATTGAAAGCGGACGGAAAGAAGGGAGCAGATAGCTTGCCCAAATCGAAAAAGGTATTTGATAACAAGAAGGTGACCGATCACCATGCAATTATCCCTACGGGCCAACGACCAGATAATCTTTCGGAGTTAGAGCGCAAGGTATACAATATGGTGGCATTGCGTTTTATCGCAGCCTTCTATCCTGACTGCGAAGTCTCGAATACCACCGTATTGGCAAAAGCGGGTGAAATAGACTTCAAGGTAACTGGTCGCCAAATCCTCAAGATGGGATGGAGAGAAATATTCGCCAAAGAAAAGCAGGAGGATGAGCAACAAGAGGAACAAAAGAGTTTGCCTGCTTTCGTAAAAGGCGAATCAGGTCCTCATCAACCACAATTACAAGAAAAAACTACCACGCCCCCGAAATACTATACCGAGGCTACGTTGCTACGTGCAATGGAAACTGCGGGTAAAACCGTGGATGACGAAGAGTTGCGCGATGCAATGAAAGAAAACGGTATCGGCCGACCAAGTACGCGTGCAGCCATTATTGAGAAACTTTTTCAACGAAAATACATCGTTCGTGAGAAGAAGAATATCCATGCTACTGAGTTGGGTATCAATTTGATACACACTATTATATCACCTTTGCTCAAGTCCGCTGAACTCACAGGACTTTGGGAAAAGAAGCTACGCGAAATAGAGCGTGGCACCTTCACCGCACAACAATTCCTCGACGAACTCAAACAAATGACGAGCGAGGTAGTACATGAAGTGAAAGCCGACAAGGCGGGTATGCGATGTCCTGTCTGTGGAAAGGGAATAATTATTCGCGGCCGTACACGTTACGGATGTTCGCGTTGGAAAGAAGGATGCAGCTATGCTGAAGCTTTTTAATTAGCTTCAGCACATAGCCGCCATACATTCGTCTATCGTGACTAGTTGCTGTTCACCTGATTGCATATTCTTGAGCATCACTTTACCCGCAGCCATTTCATCACCACCTACGATTGCTACAAATGGTATGTGTTTTGCATCTGCATACCCCATTTGCTTTTTCATCTTTGTGGGCTCTGGATACACCTCAACGCTCAAGCCCTTTGCTCGCAGCACTTTCGCCCATCCCAAAGCATACAACAATTCTTGCTCCCCAAACGTAGCAAAGAGCAACTGAGTAGTGGATTGCAAATTATCTGGATAGAGATTCAAATCGGTCAATACATCGTAAATACGATCCGCTCCAAATGAGATTCCCACTCCCGACACACCAGGCATACCAAAAATACCCGTCAGATTATCATAACGACCACCACCTGTGATGCTACCCATCTGTACATCCAACGCTTTCACTTCGAAAATAGCACCTGTATAATAGTTCAATCCGCGAGCGAGGCACAAGTCGAGTTCAATTTGCAACGCACTTGGCTCATACGTAGTCAAATTGCCATCCTGCGTACTTTGTGCATAGAGTGCAAAGATAGTACGCAATTCCTCTATTCCCTTCAAACCGGTATCAGAAGTAGCTAACACTTGTTCCAATTGATCTAATTTCTCGGTATTGGTTCCGTTGAGATGTAGAATTGGCTGCAATGCTTCCACTGCCTCAGCAGGAAGACCCTTTTCAAGCAATTCCTTGTTTACATTATCAATGCCTATTTTATCTAATTTATCAATTGCTACGGTGATATCAATGATACGCTCTGGTTGACCAATCACCTCGGCAATTCCTGCCAAAATCTTGCGGTTGTTGATATGCAAACTCACGCGAATACCCAAACGACGATATACCTCCTCGACAATTTGTATAAGCTCCACTTCACTCAACAACGAATTGGTGCCTACTACATCCACGTCGCATTGATAAAACTCGCGATAGCGACCTTTCTGAGGACGGTCAGCACGCCATACAGGCTGGATTTGATAGCGCTTAAAAGGAAATTGAATCGTATCGCGGTGTTGTACCACAAATCGTGCAAAAGGCACAGTCAAGTCATAACGCAATCCTTTATCACTCACCTTGTTAGTGAGAGCACCAATGGTCGAAGTAGCCAGAGAATCTGCATCCAAAGCGGCTTTCCAATCGCCAGAATTAAGAATCTTAAACAGCAACTTATCGCCTTCTTCACCATATTTACCCATCAACGTACTGAGGTTCTCCATTGCAGGAGTTTCAATTTGTTGAAAACCATACAACGAAAATACCGACTTGATGGTATCAAAGATGTAATTACGTCGCGCCATCTCTAGAGGAGAAAAGTCGCGTGTTCCTTTTGGAATACTTGGTTTTTGTGCCATATCTATTCTAAAGTTAAAAGAATTTTACAAGTTTAATTGTTTCAATATTTTATCTGTGGCGCCACATTCGCTTTGAACATAATCATTTGCATTTTGTCCCATAGCCGCTTGATTTTCAAACGCGCGATCCAATGCATCAGCAAACTCGCGATAATTTTTCACGGTGATTGCAGCGCCTGCTGCCAATAATCCATGTGCCTCACGGAATTTCTTCCATGTTGGACCAAACACCACCGGCATACCATACACCGCAGCTTCTAAAGTATTATGGATACTCACGCCAAAGCCGCCACCTATGTATGCCACATGGCCATAACGATAGATCGAGGATAAGACGCCAATGGTATCCACCAGCAACACACGGCATTTATTCACATTCTGTGGAGTAGCCTCTGTGTAGCGCACATAACGTCCTTCAAAATATTGAAATATCTCATGCAAATGTGCCGAATCTATCTCATGTGGCACCAACACCAGCTTCACATCTTCGCGCTCCGCCATGTACCTAGCCAGATACTGTTCATCGCGTTGCCACGTACTACCTGCTACTATCACGCGCGGTGCTCCTGCAACAAAACCATCCACCACAGGCAAGTCTTTGGCTTGTTTTCGCACCTCTGTCACGCGATCAAAACGCGTATCACCAGCCACTGTTACTTCCTTCACACCATATCGTTGCAACAAATCTGATGATGATTGATCCTGAACAAAAATATGCTCAAACGCATGCAACAGCTTCAGATACATCTTACCCCAAGGCAAGAAAAACAACTGTCCTGGGCGGAAGATAGCTGAAATCAAATAGGTAGGTATATGCTTGGCCTTCAATGCTTTGAGATATGCGGGCCAAAACTCATACTTCACCATCACAGCCGCCTCCAATGGCAAGATCTCCAACATCTTACGAGCATTTCGGCGTGTTGCGAATGGCAAATAAGTCACCTTGTCCACCAGAGGATAATTCTTGCGCAACTCATATCCCGAAGGCGAGAAAAACGTCAAAAGCACCTTACGGAATGGCAGTTCGCTATGCAAACGCTCTATGATAGGGCGAGCTTGCTCAAACTCTCCCACAGAAGCCGCGTGAAACCACAACACTTGACTACCGCCAAGCGTGGCTGCCCACTCCCGCAACTCTGCCAAAGCGCGAGCTTGACCTTTCACCAGCTTGCGGGCTTTCTTGTGCCCTAGCAATGCTGCTAAACGCAATATCCAAAAATATATATTCACCTAAATGGCCAATAGTAAATCGTCAAATAGTAAATATCAAAGGCTCTCGCCGAAGTCCTCTTTGAATTTTGACACTAACTCTTCTTGCCAATGTCCGATTTCCTTCAAGCGGCCAAAGAAGAAGCGCAACACTTGTGGTTCCTCTACCCACTTCAATCCACCAATCAACTGACGGTTATCCCACAGCCATTTCACACGGTCAGCCACATACTTAATTTGCGACAATGTGTACACACGGCGAGGCATTGCCAATCGCATCAACTCCAATTCTGCAAACCGTTCCGTACCATCTGGCTCACGTTGCTCTGACAATGTTCCGCGCTCCATACCACGAATACCACCAGCGATATACAACGCAGTTGCCACCGCTGCTGCTGGGTATTGATCATGTGGCATATTAGGTACAAATCCCTGGCAATCAATATGTGCGCCCAAACCACCAGCAGGTTTAATCATTGGCACACCATACGCATCCAACTCGTTCACCAAGTAATTGATAAACTCTGGACCATGGCTCAGATAATCCATATCGAGCGACTCGTACAAGCCCTCTGCCATCGCCTCAATCGAACGCACATCAATACCACCATAGGTCAAGAAGCCCTCATACAATGGAATAAACTCCATCATGCTCTTAATCAATTCCGTATTGTGGCTAATGATAGCACCACCACGAGCAAAGCCCAACTTACGTGCTGAGAAATAGATGATATCCATCTTACCAGCCAACAGGTGATAAATCTCTTTTGGGGTCATGTATTTGCATTGTGCCTCACGCGTCTTCATAAAGTAGATATTGTCTTGCAACAGCGATGCATCCAAGATACTTAGCACCCCAAACTCATGGCAAATATCTGCCACTGCCAACATATTCTCCAAGCTTACAGGCTGACCACCAATCAAGTTTGTACCCGCCTCCACACGCACATACGCCACTTTCTCTGGACCATATTCTGTAATCACGCGGCGCAACTCCTGCAAGTCCATATCGCCTTTGAATGGGTCATCGCTTTGTGGAATCAGGCCTTTCTTATGCAGCACCTCCACCACTTCGCCGCCGCAACGAGTCACGTGCGCTTTGGTTGTGGTAAAGTGGAAGTTCATGATTGCCACTGTGCCGGGCTTCACAAAACGCTCAGCCAAGATATTCTCGCAGGCACGACCTTGGTGTGCAGGCAATACATTGTCTGTTCCAAACACCTCTTTCATGGCTGCTTTCAAGCGAGTGAAAGTCTCACTACCAGCATAGGAGTCATCTGCCAAGTGCATCGCAGCAGTCTGACGATCGGACATCGCATTCACGCCTGAGTCGGTCAGCATATCGAGATAAATATCCTTATTTTGCAACAAGAATGTGTTGTTACCCGCCTTTTGAATAGCGCGCAAACGCTCATCTACAGGCAAAAGATTCAATTTCTGCACCACGCGAACCTTGTGCATCTCCAATGGCACTTGGTTTTCTGATTTGTAGAATTTTACAGACATAATACCTACTTTTTATCAATTTAATAACTCTTTATTCGCTTTCTTGCGAATCAACTTGCAAAGGTACAAAAAAATATGCACATACGCAAGAAAAATCTATTTTTTCACCGTTTCGTTTTCACTTTCCACATTTTATGCCTTCAATCTACACTTTGTGCAATTCGATTTGCTCCTTCCAGTTTTTTTTCGTACCTTTGCACCCAAAATAGATCACAATCATATGAAACACTTCGGGAAGTACATTATTTTTGCCCTACTGGTACTGCATACAACATCTATGCAAGCGGATAATCAGCATTTTGATTGGTCGGCTAGTGCCACTATCACCAGCAACTACATTTGGCGTGGACTGAATTGTGGAGGTTTGAGTTTGCAAGCCGATGCACAAGTCAGTTATTATGGATTTTTCGCCAACATGTGGTGGAATGTTGGTGCATCAGACTGGGCATTCAGCCAGTTTAATCCAGAAGTGGACGTAACGATTGGCTTCAGCCGCTGGGGATTGAGTGTTTACTACATCCATATGTACTATTTTGACCACTACACCGACGGCACTCGCACCAAGTTCTTCGACCCAAAGAACTATGCCCCTGGCGGTGGTGGTACTACGGGCGAATGGCGCGTGAGTTATCGCATCAGCGACCGCATTCCATTGAGCATCCTAGTGGGTTGCCGCACGTTTGGTCGTGACGGCTATGAGGTTGCAGTTCAAGGGGAAAACGGAGAAGTGACAACGGAATTAAAACGCGCCTATTCCTCCTATATTGAATTGGGATATGATATTGATCTACACCAAAATTGGCAACTCAACCTACGTGTAGGTATGACCCCCGCCAAGAGTTTATACACGGGCTATCAAGGCAACTTTGCCATTTGCCACCTAGGGGCAAACCTGAATAAGACGTGGCAATTGGACAAACTCAACATGACCGCCTTTGCGCATGTCATGCTCAATCCTTGGAAAGTGAGCAAAGACAACCTTATCCTGCCTATCGCACAAGCAGGAGATCAAAAGCTCAACCTCGCAGTAGGTTGCAGCGTTGCTCTATAATTTACTGATGTTTAATGATATAGTACGGCACGCCTAATGCCTGTACTTCTTTTTCGTACCATTGAAACAGGTACTCTCTGATGGTCGGATTCTCTCGCACGGGGTCGGGCTGCCATGCCATATCCGGATAGCACAACAGATATACATCCATCGGATATTGCTCGATGGCATGGAGCAAAAAATCGGGACATTTGCCATACTTATGCAAAAACCACACCTTCGTAATGATCAGTTCTGTATCATAGAACACCACATCTGATTCTGCTCTTGGCGTAGCCAACTCTCGTACTTGTTGTTGAGCGATTGCCACCACATCCTCATACGTGTACGCATACGCGGGCGCTAGGCGTTCCATATATTCGCGCGCGTATTCTGGCACCAGCACACCGCCGTAGCGATGTGCTAAATATGTTGCTAGGGTACTCTTTCCCGTAGATTCTGGACCTATGATACCTACTCTATACATGCTTATCTAGTCAGCATGAGTTTGATGTTGATACCCACATTATCCGCCTTAACTGGGTACGAAGATGAGATAAGTGGGGTCGTACCTTGGTGATCGTAGAAGAACTGGAGATTGATCTTCTGCGAGAGCACGTAATCTGCACTGATCTTAATGCCCAACACTTTATTTCCCGAGCTTGCTTGTGTCAAATCTTCCTCCACCTTACGCAGCAATGTCTTGATATCTTTGTAGCTTACGTCCACATTGATCTTCAAGTCGTTGCTCACCTTCTTTTGTCTGCCATCTTTGCCCTTTGCCACAAAACTGAGATCCTTAATCGTATATCCTGCACCTATGACAAACTCATCGGTGTGTCCTTCGGTGATTTGTACTGAATTGACATTCAACGAGATATTGCGTTGCTTACGATATTCCACTTTGGCAGACAAGGAGTTTTTCATCGTCATGTTCACACCAATCAGTGGTGAGAAGGTCTCGGACATATTCACCGAGGAAATATCATATGCCGACGATGGAATAGGATAATCCGTCGCCACATCGCGCACAAAACCTACTTGCTTGTTGCTCAATTCATCGGCTGGCATCCACGTTGAATAAGTCGAATAACTACTGATCGCGTACTTACACGTATAGGCGTGGGTCAAGTTGATGGACTTAAAGTGGTCACGCAACCATGGCAATCGACCCAATCCGTCAAACGTAACCGACCAGTTAGGTAGTATCTGCAACAATCCCAAGAATGGATTCATCGACACCGTATTCACGTCCCTTCCCGTATATGCTGCCAAGAAGGCAGGGATCAGCACATCGGCGGTATTATTTGCCACTGCACCATATTTCGAGTCATAGGTCTTACCACGCAACTCCAATGGGATAAAGCCTGCGTTTGGATAGCGCACATCGGCATATTGTTGCTGTACGCGATGGGTCATGACATCACGATAATTCAGGAAGTTGCTGAACGTTTCCGAAGCAAAATTCTGATCGGCATTTCCCACCTTGTGGAATGCAGTACCGATAGCTACTTGCGTGATATTGAACGACCCCGTCATATTCTCTTGCAACTGGTCATACGAGTAGATGACGGATGATGACTCCGCAGCATAACGCTTGCCATTCACCTGTATCTTGAATCCTGGCAGTGGTTCCAAGGTCAGTTTTATATCCAAGTCACTCGTCTTTGAGCGTGTAGCTGGTTGTACGACCATGGTATCTGTTGACAGCCAACCATTTTCTTTGGCTTTCTCCACGAACGAATCGTCAAAGAAACCGAATGCAAAGTCAAATCCTGGCGCATACAAGTCATTGAATCGTTGTTGTCCCATAAAGCCCGCTTGTGGTGCAAAACCAGGCAAGGTGAGCGAGTTCGTATTGCGATAAGTCACCTGCACTTTACGAATCATCGTACCCAGATAAGCCGCCATATCGCCCACCACTTGTCCGCCTGTGCGCTTGTTCTGATCCACCGTGTTGATCGTCAGTTCGAGCTTCTCATAGCTTTCTTTACTTTGAATCGACACTTTGGTCTTGGACGTAGCGGTATATTTCACCTTCACGTTTTTACCTCCCACTTTCGCCGTCACCTTGATATCCTCGCTGCCCAAGCGGTGCGTAATCTCCTTCGCCTCGCCTGCTTGGATGCTGATCGTCTCGGTGTATGTTTTTGGCTTGAACGCACGACGACGTGCAGAAGAGCGTTGGCTATATTGCTGCGTCATCTTCTTCCAATATTTGGACTTACCATAGAGTGTCTCAAAGTTGATACCACCATCCACTTGCCATGCACGGGTTGTACTGATCACATTGCCCAAGTTGGCGGCATTGTCGGTCGTTTGCATGGTGCGGTTCCAGTTGTAGGTCGCGTTATACGAACCATTGGCGGTCAATGCCTCTAGATAAGGTATGCGATTCAATGGCACATTCCATGACGCCGAGAACAACTGTTGATACGTATATGGTGTACCCCATGTGGCCATACTGCGTTGGATCGTATCCTTCCATGCCTCGTAATAATCATTGGTAAACGCATAGTCTTTCAATATCTCAGGCGCATAGTATCCTTCATCCACCGTAGAGTTCATGGCGGTTTGGAAGGTGAACTTCATGTTTTTCGTCAGGTCGTACTTAAAGTCGAAGTTGCGATCCCACGTAAAGTCCTTCGAGAAAGTCAAGTCCATCTCATTGCCTATACTCTCGCCCAAATCGGCGGTATTAAAGTCGCGCATCTTCAAGTGGGTGAAGCTACGATGCATATTCGTATTGAATGCCCAAGACTGTGGTAGGTAGTACAGATGGAACTCGCTCAGTAGTTTCACCTTCTTCACCTTCTCCATATTCTTGAATGGCTCCCATGGCTTTGGATTGAAGCTATACGAATAGTTGAACGAACCCTTGTAATCTTTCGACACATCCGCTTCGATGTCTGGACTATGTTGCGACTGTTCGTTGTAACTTGCCGAAATCGAGAAGTTGGCTGGATCATAGAACATATTTCGCTTCTTCGAATGGATATCCACTTTCATGTTCGACACCGAGAA
>Ga0233370_1000040_pt1 | contig 15395 bp, 22 predicted proteins | sample ElkDunMinimDraft_2_FD_180686 | JGI IMG/M metagenome (GOLD analysis project Ga0233370, IMG submission 180686) | Fecal eukaryotic communites from dung pellets of Tule Elk in California, USA - Elk Dung D2 | ecosystem: Host-associated > Mammals > Digestive system > Large intestine > Fecal | place...
CAATTCCGGATTATCTGCCAGTACCGCCTTTCGTGCATTCATCTTAAATGTCCTTTTACTGCGAAAATGGACATTAGTATCGGAAACAGGAAAGGGAGGCGAAAGACGGTTTAAATGAGACGGTTACGCTTCGGCGGCCTTTTTTATTACTCAAAAACGAAAGAACGGAGGTACGTATGTACGCACTCAAGAAAATCACGGTAACAGAAGACGGTCGTCATGTTGAGGAAGTGCATGTCCTGGGGGATATGTACCGCCTGGAGTTCTATCCGCGTAACACTCATCTTGCAGCGAAGATTGAGTATTGCCGGGACGGGAATATTCCGTGCATTCCTGTAGAAAAAGAGGATGAAGCCTACATCATCACACTGAACGGTGACACGGCGCGTTGTATCTGTCGTGGCGACAGTGAAGCCCGGAATGAAATAGCAAGATGTCGCGCCCATACAGATAAATAAAAAGCAAAAACCCCGGCTGCGGGAACAGTTCGGGGTTTTCTGTTTCTGACCTTGAGTAAGCAAGGGAGAACATGGAGAAGTATAAACGAATTCTGTTTAGGTTGACTATGAAAAACGGCCTTGAATTGAAAGCGCCTGTAACTGATGACATCAGCAGAGCGGTGGCTTTTGCCATTAAGTGGGTGGCTGTCGGTATCGCTGTGTCTCCGATTCTGTATGGGATGGCAAAATTGATCATTGCTGTGAAATCGTAAGTGGGGCAGGGGTAAATATGTCAGATAGCATTATAAAACTGGCGCGAATTCTCTGTGTGGTTGTTGGCCTTTCATTTTCAGCAATGTTGGTTGCCATTTTCATTTCCACCGCCTGGCGAGTATTGAGCTTATCCGGATTGATTGGTGGATAGTGAGATGAAGCGAAAACACTGGACACACAGAATGCCGCGAACGGCGGCGAAATGGGTACTGGTAGCGATACTGGTGCCTTTTTTCCTGGTGGGATGCGTCAGCCTGGATAAGGCGCGCCAGCTTTTCGATACGGCTTCTCAGGTCTGCGAAATTGTCGACGGTGTTCGACAGTGTCTGCAGAGCTGATCGCCCGTAAGAGCAGAATATTTTGCTGAAAAATGAAGGATGTGTCAGCGTCCGGAAAGCATGAAATTCTGCTGCGTGTACCAATTTTATCTTATTCATTCTAAATCTTGCCGAATCAAGCAACTGCCCGGGCGGCAAGGGGTATTTTTATCCGGAGGGGATATGAAGAGATTACTGGTAACCGTAAAGCCCTTTAACGGAACGATTCCATTCAGGGTTTTGCAGCGTGGACGTGTTCTGGTTAAGGATATCTTCAGTGGTAAATGCACGGAATGTTATTCCCGGACATATGAAGTGGATGCCACGGATGAAGAAATTTCTGTTGAATGTGATCTGAACGCGAATATGGCGGGGATTGTAACAGCCACGTTGTTGCCGGTTTCATGAATGACATAGAATGTCTCCGGGTACCCAAAAGGAGAACACTATGTTTGTAGAAAATAACCTGAAGGCTGATCCTGATAATCAGGGATGGGTTCTGGGTTGGGCTGTAGTACGTGACAAACCGTGGCATCTGGTCGGTATTTATGCGACGGAGGATGGCGCAAAGTCTAAACGCTCTGAATTGAATGGGGAGTATGAAGTTCGTTATGGTTCCCATCGTTTAGGTAGTGATGATTTTATGTCTGTCGGACTTAGCTAACTGGCTGTGATGCCTGTTTGTAGCCCCGCAAATGCGGGGCTTTTTATATTTGGAGACGATAATGAAAAAAACAGAAAATAAACCGGTTGCAATTGGTGCCGCTGTTGTTCCGTTTAAGTTTGAGTTGTCTCAACTGGTGGAGATGCGCATCAGTGATGAATGGGGTGAGGTTAAAGCCCGCGCGCAGTATGCGGATGGCGAAAACCAGTACTTGATCCACTACAAGGCTGCTGATGGTCGCGCCACAACGGCGTGGTTTGGTGAGTCAATGCTGGAAGCAACAGAAGATGATCGCCATCCGGGCTGTCCGGTATTTGCCGGTATGAAATTACCGGAAGGCGCAGTTGAACTGCAGCCGGGTGAGGTGTTCGTAATGTCAGAAGTCATTGATGGCAAACCGCAGTATTCACGTATTGAAACTAACGGCAAGGACGTTTGTCTGGTTCGCAAGTAACTTGCATTACAGCAGCCCTTCAGTGAAGGGCTGCGATAATGTGAGAAATAAAAAACCGGTCACAGGGAGCAGCTACACAGAACCGGCCGGCGAAGACCGCCAATACCACCCATGCTTCAGTAAAACATGCATATGACATTAGCTGGTATTGATGTAAATGCAATGTTACGCATCGACAAAAATAAAAAACCGGCAGGGGAAATCCATGGAAGATTTGCCGGTGGCAAAAGTTGCCAATGCTTTTATAACCGTAGTCGCAGAGTTGCGGAGTGCAACTACGAATGCTGCAGGTATATGGCTGAATGGCGTTTCAATGATGTACGTCATCTTATCTGTAAATGTTAATGATAAACGCTCCCATTTGTGCGGGTCCTTTCCGGGAGTTGAAACACCGGGGGTCATGGGACGCGCAAAAACGCGCTATTTATGAAAATTTTTCGAGTTCCACTTCCGGTTTTTTAATTATCTAACCAATTGATTAGATTGTTTTTAGTTATCAAGAAAACCGGAAGTCCGACCAGTTTGTGGGAAAATAGCGGCAAAAACGGAGTTGAGTGTAAAGTGAACAGCTAAAGAGGGTGTATGGCAACGCAGGCGGAGGTAGCCGAGCATCTTGGTATAACTGAACGCTGGTTGCGGGATCTTCAGAAGCACCCGGGAGCGCCAAAAAATCGAAAGCGTGGTGAATACGATATTGATGCCTGGCGATATTTTTATATTTCATACCTTAAACGCAAAGGAAGAAGCGATACTGATGACGATGGAAATAGCGATTACGAAGAAAAATTACTTATCGCCAGATGGAAATTGACTGAAGAACAGGCAATAGCACAGCAATTAAAAAATCAGGTAACCGAAGGCAAGCTCATTGATTCTGGGTTCTGCGTTTTCGCTCTCAGCAAACTGGCGATGGCATTGTCCAGTACGCTTGATTCCATTCCTTTATCCATGCAGCGACAGTTCCCGGATTTAACCCCGCGTCATATCGATTATCTGAAAACCCTTATCGCAAAAGGCGCGAATCAGTGTGCGCGGACAGGGGATAAATTGCCGGAGTTACTCGATGAATATATCCGAACTACAGCTGAATAATATGATGGCTGCTGTTTCAGTTGCGCTGCAGCCTCTGGTCAGGGTTGTACCGATGACGGCAGTTGAATGGGCTGATCAAAATTATTATCTGCCTAAAGAATCGTCATACGGTGATGGGGAATGGAAAACACTGCCGTTCCAGGTCGCCATTATGAACAGCATGGGGCACGACAGGATCCGCACTGTTAATCTGATTAAATCGGCGCGTGTGGGTTACACCAAAATGCTGCTGGGCGTGGTCGGGTATTTTATTGAGCATAAATCCCGTAACAGCCTGCTCTTCCAGCCGACAGATTCCGCAGCTGAAGATTTTATGAAAGCGCATGTGGAAGCAACGCTCCGGGATGTCCCCAGCCTTAAAGCGTTATCGCCATGGCTGGGCAGAAAACATCGTGACAACACACTCACCCTGAAGCGTTTTTCCTCCGGCGTGGGGTTCTGGTGCCTGGGGGGTGCCGCTGCTAAAAACTACCGTGAAAAATCTGTGGATGTGGTCTGCTATGACGAACTCTCCTCGTTTGAACCGGATGTGGAAAAAGAAGGCTCGCCGACGCTGCTTGGCGATAAACGTATCGAAGGCTCGGTATGGCCTAAATCCATACGCGGCTCAACGCCAAAAATTAAAGGCTCCTGCCAGATTGAGAAAGCCGCGAATGAATCTGCGCATTTCATGCGGTTTTATGTCCCTTGCCCTCATTGCGGGGAGACCCAGTATCTGAAGTTTGGCGATGATGCGACGCCGTTTGGCCTGAAATGGGAGAAGGGTAAACCCGAAACGGTGTATTACCTGTGTGAACATAATGGCTGTGTGATCCGCCAGTCGGAACTTGACCAGACCGACGGATGCTGGATTTGTGACAATACCGGGATGTGGACGCGTGACGGCCTGACATTTTACAGTGCCGGTGATGAGGAAATCCCGCCACCGCGCTCAATTTCGTACCACATCTGGACGGCATACAGCCCGTTCACCACCTGGGTACAGATTGTTTATGACTGGCTCGATGCACTGAAGGATCCGAATGGCGTCAAGACGTTCATTAACACCACGCTCGGGGAGCCCTATGAAGAGGCCGTGGCAGAAAAACTGAGCTTTGAGTTGTTGCTGGAAAAAGTCTGCCACTATGGCGCGCAGGTTCCCCTGCGGGTGGTTTACCTGACCGCAGGGATAGACTCCCAGAAAGATCGCTATGAAATTTATGTCTGGGGCTGGGCTCCCGGCGAAGAAGCCTTTCTGATTGACAAGCAAATTATCATGGGGCGACCGGAGGACGAGGACACCCTTAAACGTGTTGATGCGGTGATCCGGAAAAAATACCGCCATGCTGACGGTACTGAAATTTCCATTTCCCGCGTCTGCTGGGATACCGGTGGTATCGACCAGGACATTGTGTATCAGCGATCCAGAAAACACGGCACTTTTTTTGTGCTTCCCATAAAAGGGGCATCGGTGTATGGCAAGCCGGTGATCACCATGCCCAAAAAGCGCAACCAGCGTGGTGTGTTTTTGTGTGAGGTGGGCTCCGATACCGTCAAGGAAATGCTGTACGCCCGTTTTGCCCTGCCGGTGGTTTCTGCCAGTGAAGCAGCTCCGTATACCTTCCGTTTTCCGGATAACCCGGACATTTTTTCGGAAGAAGAGGCGCGTCAAATCGTAGCGGAAGAACTGGTGGAAAAGGTGGTTAACGGCAGGGTGAAACTGCTGTGGGATAAAAAAGGGCGACGCAACGAAGCCCTCGACTGCCTGGTATATGCTTATGCCGCCCTGCGCGTTTCGGTACAGCGGTGGCAACTGGACCTTGAAGCACTGGCGATGGCACGAAAAGATGAGCAGGATGAGGATGATATGAGCATGGAAGAGATCGCGGCTGCACTGAGTGGAGGATAAAGGATGGTTTATACGCATGAAATGCTTTGCGAGGCGCGTCGGGCATTACATGAACTGATGATCGGGCGTGCTGTGGTTTCTGTCGGCAGGAACGGACGGCAGGTTCAGTATTCGCGTCCGACGATTGGTGAACTACGGCAATACATTGAAGAGCTGGAGAGTGCGCTGGGCGTGTCCGGACGGCGTCGCGGTCCGGTGGGAGTGAGACTGTGAATGTGGAGTTGATAGATGTTCACGGACAGCCCCTGCGACAGAGTATGGGATATTCCGGTGGCGGCTCCGGATTTGGTGGGCAGCTTGCGGAATGGTTGCCTGCGCCGGAAAGTGCCGATGTGGCGCTCTTACCTTCCATTCAGCTGGGTAATGCCCGTGCGGATGATCTGGTCCGTAATAATGGCATTGCCGCGAATGCTGTGGAAATTCATAAGGATCATATCGTCGGGCATATGTTTCGTCTGAGTTATCGCCCCAACTGGCGCTGGCTTGGAATGTCGGAAGCGGATTCTCACGCCTTTATTGAAGATGTTGAGGCAGCGTGGATGGAATACTGCGATCCGGTGTTTGGTACGATGGATGTGGAAGGGCGTCGTTCGTTTACCGAATTCATTCGTGAAGGGGTGGGGGTCCATACGTTTAACGGTGAAATTTTTGTCCAGCCCGTATGGGATGCGGAATCCACGTCATTATTCCGGACGAAATTCAAAACCATCAGCCCGAAGCGTGTCAGTACACCCGGTTATGGTACCGGCGATCGTTTTATGCGTGCCGGGGTGGAAATAAACCGACACGGAAAAGCGCTGGCCTACCATGTTCAGGATGATGACTGGCCCGGCTACGGTGTCAGTAAATGGACACGAATTACGGCAACACTGCCTTCCGGACGACCTGGAATGATCCATGTGTTTCAGCCACAGGAAGACGGGCAGACCCGCGGGGCCAACCAGTTTTATTCTGTAATGGAGCGTCTCAAGATGCTCGACACACTGCAGGCCACGCAACTGCAGTCGGCGGTGGTTCGCGCCATGTATGCCGCCACGATTGAATCCACACTGGATTCGGAAAAAGCGTTTGAATATATCGCCGGGGTGGGAGATGGAGGTAAAAATCCCCTGAACACCATCATGAAAGGCTACGCGCGTTATTACGCCACCAATACGGTAAAACTGGGCGGGGTCCGTATTCCGCATCTTTACCCGGGAGATTCACTGAATCTGCAGACAGCCCAGAATGCGGATAATGGTTTTTCTGAACTGGAAAAGGCGCTGTTACGTTACATTGCTGCCGGACTGGGTGTGTCGTATGAGCAGCTTTCCCGGGATTATTCACAGGTCAGTTATTCCAGTGCCAGGGCATCCGCCAATGAGTCGTGGCGGTATTTTATGGGAAAACGAAAATTTGTGGCCAGTCGCCTGGCGTCACAGATGTTTGCCTGCTGGCTGGAGGAAGCCCTTATTCGTGGTGTGATCCGTCCGCCGAAATCCCGTTTCTCATTCTGGGAGGCTCGTTCCGGGTGGTGCCGTGCCGAGTGGATTGGTGCCGGTCGTATGGCGATTGATGGCCTTAAGGAAGTGCAGGAAGCGGTGATGCGCATTGAAGGCGGCCTGAGTACATACGAGAAAGAGCTGGCCCTGATGGGGGATGACTATCAGGAGATTTTCCGCCAGCAGCTACGGGAAACTCAGGAGCGACAGGCTGCCGGTCTTCCGCGTCCGGTCTGGATAAAGGACGCGTTTCAACAGCAGATCCGACAGACAACGGGAGAAAAAGGCGATGCGCTGTAATTTATCACATATTGCCGCGATGGCATTTAATGAGCCGCTTTTACTGGAACCCGCCTATGCGCGGGTTTTCTTTTGCGCACTGGGTAAGGAGATGGGGGCGGGCAGCCTTGCCGTTCCGCAGCAGGCCGTTCAGCTTGATGCCGATGGTATGCAGCTGGCGGTTACCGATTATATGACTGGTGGTCCGCGTCCGGTAAAGAGTTACCAGGTGAAAAATGGTATTGCCATTCTGCCGGTGAGCGGCACGCTGGTACATAAAATGGGTACCCTGCGGCCATATTCCGGTATGACCGGTTATGACGGTCTGACTGCCCGTCTTAAGTCAGCGGTGAACGACCCGGATGTACGCGGCATTTTACTGGATATCGACAGTCCGGGTGGTCAGGCTGCCGGGGCGTTTGACTGTGCTGACATGATTTACCGTCTGCGGGAACAGAAGCCCGTGTGGGCGCTGTGTAATGACATGGCCTGTTCAGCCGCCATGTTGCTGGCGGCGGCCTGTACGCGTCGGCTGGTCACGCAGACGGCAAAAATTGGTTCGATTGGTGTGATGATGGCGCACACCAGTTACGAGAAACAACTGGCACAGGAAGGCGTGGATATCACGCTGATTTACTCCGGGCAGCACAAGGTTGACGGCAACAGTATTCAGGCGTTGCCGACAGGTGTGCGTGCGGATTTTCAGCGCCGTATTGATGAGGCCCGCCGGATGTTTGTCGACAAGGTGGCGCTTTATACGGGGCTGAGTTCAGAGGCGGTGATGAATACCGAGGCTGCCGTTTATGACGGTCAGGCAGGCATTGATACAGGCCTGGCTGATCAACTGATTAATGCTGCAGATGCCGTTGATGTAATGGTTTCTGCTCTGAACGACTCTGTTACACAGGAGAATACGATGACAACAAAAAATCTCACCGTTGCTGAAGCGGTGTCCCGGGAAAATCAGCGCGTGATGGGGATCCTGAATTGTCAGGAGGCGAAAGGACGCGAAAAACTGGCGCAGATGCTGGCAGGTCAGCAGGGAATGTCAGTTGAGCAGGCAAAAACATTACTGGCGGCAGCACCGGTTGCCGGTACTGACAGCACAGGCGATCAGATTGTGGCACTTCCGGAAGCAAAAGGGCGTGAACAACTGGCACGGACGCTGGCTGAACAGCCGGGAATGACGGTGGAGCAGGCGAAAACGTTACTGGCAGCGGCACCGGTTGCCGGTGCGGCAAGTACCGGCGAGCAGATTATGGCACTTCCGGAAGCAAAAGGGCGTGAACAACTGGCACGGACGCTGGCTGAACAGCCGGGAATGACGGTGGAACAGGCGAAAATGTTACTGGCAGCGGCACCGGTAACCGGTGCGGCAAGTACCGGCGAGCAGATTATGGCACTTCCGGAAGCAAAAGGACGCGAAAAACTGGCACAGGCGCTGGCCGAACAGCCGGGAATGACAGTGGAGCAGGCGAAAACACTGCTGGCAGCTGCGCCATCAGTATCGCAACCGTCACAGGTAACACTTTTTGAGCGCTTCATGGCACAGCATGCCGCCAGTGCCGTTTCCGGTGGCGGAACTGCCGGGAACGGGGAAGAAGAACTGCTGATGAGTATGCCGTAAGCGGGGATCCGTGATTCAGATAAATCAGGAGACTGAGAAAATGATTAAAACCACCACAGAAAAGCGCGCGGACGGGCGCATTTTTGCCGGAAGCGATCCGGTGTATACCGCAACAGGTACCAGTGGTATCAGTGTTGCCACGCCTTCACTGACGCCACTGATGCTGGATAACGCCAGCGGAAAACTGGTGGCATGGGATGGTCAGAAAGCCGGAACGGCTGTGGGGGTGCTGGCACTGGCGCTGGCCGGGACCGAGCCCGTACTGACGTACTACAAAAGCGGTACGTTTGCCACCGAATCGCTGGTCTGGCCGGATTCGGTGGATGCGGTGAAAAAAGCCAACGCGTTTGTGGGAAGTGCCATCAGCCACGCCTGATGGTGAAGTGATTAACTGAAAAAAACGGGTCGTGATGCGGCCCGTTTGTGTTTTTAAAGGAAAGTCAATTATGGGGTTATTTACCACGCGTCAGTTGCTCGGCTACACCGAGCAGAAAGTGAAATTCCGTGCGCTGTTTCTGGAGCTGTTTTTTCGTCGTACGGTCACTTTCCATACTCAGGAAGTGATGCTGGATAAAATCACCGGAAAAACACCGGTTGCGGCATATGTGTCTCCGGTTGTGTCAGGTAAGGTACTGCGCAGTCGTGGTGGTGAAACCCGCGTGTTACGCCCCGGCTATGTTAAACCAAAACACCGGCTGGATTATCAGCAGGCGGTGGAGCGTCTTCCGGGGGAAGATCCGGCCCGTCTTAATGACCCGGCCTACCGTCGCCTGCGTATTCTGACTGACAACCTGAAACAGGAAGAGCAAGCGATTGTGCAGGTGGAAGAAATACAGGCGGTCAGCGCTGTTCTGCAGGGTAAGTACACCATGAGCGGTGAACAGTTTGAGACGGTGGAAGTGGATTTTGGACGTTCTGCCGCCAATAACATTACGCAGGCAGGGGGACGCGAATGGTCAAAACAGAATGCTGACACCTTTGATCCGACGCATGATCTGGATGCGTACTGCGATTTTGCTTCCGGTACCATCAATATTGCGATTATGGACGGTACTGTCTGGCGTATGCTGAACGGTTTTAAGCTGTTTCGTGAAAAACTGGATACCCGCCGTGGCTCAAAATCTGAACTGGAAACCGCGCTGAAAGATCTGGGGTCCGTGGTTTCTTTTAAAGGTTATTACGGTGATCTGGCCATCATGGTGGCGAAAACAACGTATGTTGATGAAAACGGGGATGAGCAGCGTTATCTGCCGGAAGGCACACTGATTCTTGGAAACACTCAGGTGGAGGGTGTCCGTTGTTATGGCGCAATCCAGGATAACCAGGCGCTGAGTGAAGGGATCACCTCTGCAATTCGTTATCCGAAACACTGGTTAGAGGTGGGGGACCCGGGGTGCGAATATACCATGACGCAGTCTGCGCCGTTGATGGTGTTGCCGGATCCGGACGCGTTTGTGGTGGTTCAGGTGAAATAAGGTCAGGCGGGATATTCCCGCCTTTTTCTTTATCGCACAGGAGAGATGTGATGACAAAAGAAGAAATAACAGCGCGTCTTCAGGAGCTGGCGGCAGTACTCGGGCGCGATGCCGATATTTCAGGCTCTAAAGCTGATCTTGAACAACGTCTGGCGGAGTGGGAAGAGGAGGCCGCCGGATTCGATGGGGAAGGGACAGAACAGGATGATGTGCATGATGAACAGCGTGATGCATCCGGAGGGGATGCCAGTAATGAGATGTATTCTGAGCGGGGACTCGTTCGGGTGCGCATGCTGAAAACGGCACATATGCCGTCCCGTGATGCGGTGACGGGCAAAATGTTGATGTTCGCCCTGGCCTCCAGTGTTGTGCTGGTTAATGAAGCCACAGTTCCTGCGTTGCTGGCGGACGGTCTGGCAGAAAAAATCCGGGAGTGATGATGTCCGATAATCTGTTCGATCAGGCCATGAGTGATGCGGATGACATCATCCTGGATACGATGGGGACGGAAATCAGCATATATCCGGGCGGCACGGAAAGAAAAATCCGTGCTGTTTTTGATGCCCCGGCAGATAACACCGGGATGAACACTGGCAGCGGCGAAATTCGTGATACTGCACCGGTGTTATTTACCCGGAGCGCATGGGTTGCCGGACTGAAAAAATATGACAGGGTCATGATCCACGGCGAACCCTACCAGGTGGTCGATCCTGGCTGGGATGAGTCAGGCACTGCGGGTCATGGTGTGATTACCATTACTCTTGCGCGGGGAGAACCCGGAAGAAGTACACCCGCCGCCCCTGTCCGACCGAGTAAACGTTATGACAGTCAGAGAGCATGAACGAAGCACTGTCCGGCAGCGACGGCTGGCACGAAACCTCGTCGTCGATATTGACGAGGATGATGTGCTGAAAATTATCGCTAAACTGGGTGGTTCAAAAAGCCAGATCCGTAAAGCCTGGGGCGTGGCGCTGAAAAGAGCCGCGTCCGCACTGCGGATGAAGGCCATGGCAGAGTTTAAAAAACAGGTTGCGCCACGCAGCCAGAAAATGATCAAAAAACGTGTCCTGAATGCTTTTATCATTCGTCGAAATGGCGATGAGTTTGATGAGGTAAAGGTGTGGTTCGGCCTGAACGCCATCAAAGTGCGTGATCTGCGCGGACGCATCAGTGGGGGGCGACGCGGTGAACGCCATCAGCTGCGTGATGAACGGGGGCGTTTTGCACCGGCTTCCCGTCGCAGGAAAGCGCCGGAGATACGTTTTAAGCCCGCCGGGGAGGCAATACCGGTCACCACCTGGTCAGGTGACGAGGCTTTTGTTAATGAGTTTGAGTCTGAAAACCGGCGCGGACGCATTTCACGACGTAAGACGGTACTGGTCCGGCAGGCATCCGGACGACGAAGGGTGCGCGAAGTGGAAATTGATATTTATGAAGCCATGCTGAACCGTATAGAGGATTTTGTTTTCCCTGATGCGGAAGCACTGATCCTGAAAAATTTTGAGCATGAACTGAAATTCCGGGTATTTAAGGGGATGGAATGATGGAACCATTGATGATGGGAACCTGGCATCAGGCAGTGATTGACAGTCTGAAACAAATTCCCTGGGTGGAAGATGCCGATGAGTACCCGGAAAAAGTGACGCAACTGGTGACGCCTGCCGTGTTTGTGGATGTACCCGGCTGGGACAAGGCTCAGTTTGCCGACGGGCAGACACGGGTCACGCTGAAATGCGATCTGTTTGTGGTGACTGATCGGGCCGGAAAGACGGAAAACGTGCCAAAACCGCAGATATTTGCCCGCTGTCTGGCAATGGATTTATCTGACTGGATTGATGGAGCCACGTTCGGGCTGGATAACGTTGATCCGGCGGTTTTTATTGATGCTGAGGTGGATACCTTCGACCGACTGCTGGACGACTACATCGTTTTCCGTGTCTCTTTTGAACAGGACATTCCGGTCGGCGAAGATCCGTTTGCGGCTCCGGCAGGTGTGCCGTTACAGGAAGTCTGGCTGGGTAAAGTACCGGAAACCGGTAAAAAGCATGTGCATGATTATCGTCTTATCTGGAAAGCGGAGGGCACCGGCGATGAGTCTGGCGGATGAAGTGGCAGAGTTACGCCGCAGGGTGGCGGACATGATCCGTCGCGGCGTGGTGGAAGAGGTGATCCCGGGTAACCCGGTGATGGTTCGGGTGGATATCGGAGATGTGCTTTCGCCGCCGTTGCCCTGGATTCAGATGCAGTCCGGGCGTTACATGCAGGTCAGTAATTACCCGGCACAAGGAGATGCGGTCACGGTGATATCGGAGGCGGGCGATCTGCGTAACGGTCGTGTGTATCCGGGGGCGAATATTGACGCCATTCCTGTACCGGCGGGCAGTGAACACGAGCATGTTATTTTGTTTGATACCGGAACGGAAATCCGTTACGACCGTAAAGCCAATGCCCTGTCCATCACGCTGGCTGAAGGCGGCAGCTATAAAATCACCGGCAGGGGAACGCTGGACGGTCCGGTGGAAATCACGGATACCCTGACTGTGCAGGGAGAAACGAAGATTAATGCCGATACGCAGGTTCTGGGCAATATCGGTGCCTCACAGGAGATCACCGATAAAACCGGCAGCATGAGTAAAATTCGCGAAATTTATAATATTCATGATCACCCTGGCGACAGCGGGGGAACCACCCGTAAACCTAACCAGGAAATGTGAACGCCGCACCGGCGTTTTTTTTCGGAAAAATTTCATGATTGGTATTGATTCCGCCACCGGCAGATATCTGCACGGTAACGAACATCTGCGTCAGTCCGTCACCGATATTTTGTCAACACCAGTCGGCAGCCGGGTACTTCTCAGGGAATACGGCAGCAGGCTGTTCAGTCTGCTTGATAACCCGCAGGATGATTTCACACGGGTGAGGATTGTCCGTGAGACGGTTACCGCTCTTGAACGCTGGGAACCGAGACTGACGATCCGCCGTGTGGAGGTGAGCTTCGGCGGTGAGGGAAATGTCATGTTGACGCTTTTGGGCGTGAATAACGAAACACAGGAAACAATTCGTCTGGAGGAAATCAGAATTGACAACGTCTCAGGCCATTATTGATTTGTCCGCGATACCTGTACCGGATGCGGTGGAGGTGCCGGACACCGCTGTGCTGGTCACTCAGATAGTGGCGAAATATCAGGAACTGGACACGTTGTTTTCGGCCCTGGTGGAATCAGATCCGGCGTATAAATGGGCGGAGGCGCTTGCTTTTCGGGTGGCGCTGATGCGCCAGCAGGTCAATGATGCAGTCCGGGCTGTACTGCTTGCCAGTGCCCGCAGGAACGATCTGGATCAGATTGGTGCGAATTTTCAGGTGCAACGTCTGGTGATTACTCCGGCAGATGACAGCACTATCCCGCCCACACCGGCGGTGTATGAAGGGGATGATGCCTTTCGTGAGCGTATTCAGTTGTCGTGGGCGCGACTCAGTACAGCCGGTGCGAAAAATGCTTACCATTATTTTGCACAGAGTGCTGATCCTGATGTGCTGGATGTGAAAGCCTACGGGCCGGAAACGCATTCACAGGAAGGGCGTGTTTTTCTTTATGTGTTATCGCGAACCGGAAACGGTACGGCATCGCAACCCCTGCTGGATAAGGTGGCAGCGTCAGTCAATGATGATGAAATTCGACCTCTGACGGATTTTGTCAGTGTCCGTGCGGCAGAAATTATTCCCTACGATGTGGTTGCAGATATTCATATTCCCTACGGGCTGGATGGTGAACTGGTGATGAAAAATGCCCGTCAGGCGCTGCAGACATACACTGACAGTGTTCACCGGATTGGTTCTGTGGCGTCCTGCTCCGGTATGGACGGAGCCCTGCATCAGACGGGGGTGATTACGGTGGCACTGAAATCGCCGGCCAGTGATATTGTTCCGGCGATGGGACAGGCTCCATGGTGTCGCTCAGTCACACTGAACAAGGTGGAGGCAACCGATGAATGACATCATCAGAAGCATACTTCCTGTCAGCGCCAGCCGGGCAGAGCGGGTGGTGGACAGTACCGCCGGTGATATGCTGGCGGAAATCGCGGTCTGTCTGATCCGCTATGTAAAAAATCCCGATTTATGTCCGACGGAATTGCTGCCATGGCTGGCCTGGGAAATGTCGGTGGACACCTGGAATGAACACTGGACGGAGGCGGAAAAAAGAGCGGCGATAAAACGTGCCGCTTATATCCATCGTCACCGGGGAACAAAAGCCGCCCTGAACGAATCACTGACAGACAGCCCGTTCCGGTCACAGATTGTGGAGTGGTATGAGCAGACGCCACCAGGTGAACCCTATACCTTCCGGTTGAATGTGGAGCAGAAGGATTTACCGGTACAGATGAATGACTATCAGGATCTGAAGCATGCGGTGCTCCGTGCCAAAAATCTGCGCAGCTGGTTCAGTGTTCATCTTTACGGAAACAGCAGGGGGCGTATTTTTGGTTACGGTTATGTGATGGCAACAGAAAAAGTCAGTGGTATCAGTGCTGATGATACCCGGGGTATCCGGGATGAGTGGGTGGAGTGAGTTGTGGGTATGCATGGACTAGTTTTGACAACAGCCGGGGCAGCCGAAATTGAAGCTGCATATCATGCCGGTGAGGTGGTGACCATCAGTCAGGTGATGATTGGTGACGGGGGCGGGAAAACACTGCCCTCAACGCCGGATGAGATGGCGGCGATGGTCATGTTGTGTGGTGAGTTTGGTCGGGAGCCCTTTTCAGGTGGTGTGGTGGACGAAGGTTTTATCAGCGGGGATATTGTCATTGACTGTCAGTCATACCCGGGAAAGACCCTGCGCGAGCTGGGGATGGTGAGTCGCCGTGGCACGCTGATTGCGTATGGTCGTTATCCGGATACGTATTTACCGGCACAGACGGATTCCGTTATCAAGGAGGTGATACTGACACTGGTTCTTGCTCTTACACATACACAGAGTGTGACGCTGGAGGTGGATCCTCACAGGGCGATTATCACGCAGGAGGCCGGAGATAAACGCTATCTGCGCATCGGCGAGAATCTTGCCGATGTGGAAGATAAAGATGAAGCGGTTGATAACCTCGGATTAAAACCTACGGTGGATAAAGCGAAAAATGCCGTTCAGCGTGATGGTGACACCATGACCGGGGAGCTGAAAATTGGCACGGTGAATGCGCTGCGAATTTTCGACGATGCTTTTGGCCTGATTTTTCGTCGTTCGGAAGAATATCTTCATTTTATCCCGACGTCTGAAGGACGGGGCGAAAACGGTGATATCGGCCCATTAAGGCCATTTGCTATAAATCTGAGAACAGGCGCTATATCAGTCAGCCACGGTGCAAAAATTGATGGTGGGCTGGCGCTTGGTACGAATAACGCATTGGGT
>Ga0233370_1000041_pt1 | contig 15320 bp, 14 predicted proteins | sample ElkDunMinimDraft_2_FD_180686 | JGI IMG/M metagenome (GOLD analysis project Ga0233370, IMG submission 180686) | Fecal eukaryotic communites from dung pellets of Tule Elk in California, USA - Elk Dung D2 | ecosystem: Host-associated > Mammals > Digestive system > Large intestine > Fecal | place...
ACTGGAATAACGGAATCATCGGTTAATTCCAGAAGCTAATTGCAGAGTAACTTTTTAACAGCCATCACAGGCTGGGGCTACCTTCGTCTCAAATTTAGATGTTGGATAGGTATTATATAATAGTGTTATATCCCCTTACTACCTATATTAACCAGTAAGGGTAGTAATCAGATCAGTATGTGCGTAGTAAGATCTGACACCAATATATACCTACAACAGTAACTAGGAATAGCCCTGCCTGTATGGCATCCCTATACGGTCTGCTATAAACCGCAGGACCAAATACAGGTATATATTATGAAAACATATCAAGGTACTCATGGTGTACATATCCTCGAATATCAGATCAAGATCAATAAATTATTATGTTATTTGACTAACCGTTATCCTAGGTTAACGGCGGTACGTGTCGATCTCCACTATCCTAAAATAGTCGATAACGGTGACAATATTTGTTGCTTCCCTAATCTGGAACCTGGGGAGATATCCCGGATGCGTGATTCCCTCAGAGCTAAACTGGAGGCTGACCGTACCCGTAAGGAGCGTGAAGGTAAACGCACCTACCGTTGCTCTTTATTTATTATATGGGCGAAAGAGTATTCTGAGTCGGGTAAATGCCACTACCACATTTGCCTGTTGTTCAACAAAGACGCTTACTACCACCTCGGGGATTACGATCAGCACGATAACCTGAGAGGGATGATTACGGGAGCGTGGTACAGCGCCCTGAGACTGGAGAGAGACGATCACCCAAGTCTGGTCCATTTTCCTGAAAACTGTAAGTACGTACTGGATACCAACAGTCCTGACTTCCAGCAAAACTACCAGGCGCTGTTAACCCGGCTGGACTATCTCACCAAAGTCGAGAGCAAAGTATTTGGTGAAGGAGGCCGTAACTTCGGCTGCAGCCAAATCGATCTGTAAATTTGCAAGGGCCTTCTCTGGTATAGGAAGGCCTTTTATATACACCATGACTATCGTGATTTTAAGTAATAGTAGCTTAAATACGACTAGGGCTGAAATAACGCCACACACTAATTGATTGACGTGTGAGGCACTTCCTGCGAAGCAGCATCGGGCAGAAAGAGTGTTACCGGTGAAAATCAATGATTCGCGAACATAACTGGTTGTTAATTCATAACAAATCAGAGCCACCGAAATGTGAATATTAGGAAAAAATCACGATAGTAGAAAGCAATATACGTTGGTGTTCTCCACTACAGAGCTCTCCCGTTGGCAATGATATCCAATAGTTCGTTTTTAAGCATGATTGACTCCTAGGCTGTGTCCCGTAATAGTTTGAGCTATAGTAACGGTCTGTTTCCACAACATATTGAACCATGACTCGCTACGACCTCCCCGATGAAGCATGGACCATCATCAAGCCCTTGTTGCCCCCTGAACCTGCCACACGACAGGCCGGGCGCCCATGGGCAGAGCATCGTAAAATCATCAACGGCATGTTCTGGGTGTTGTGTTCCGGCGGACCATGGCGCGATTTACCCGAACGATATGGGCCATGGAAAACTGTTAATAACCGCTTTAACAGGTGGTCAAAGTCAGGCGTGATTAACATCATTTTTAACAGATTGCTTTCACGACTTGATGCGAACGGCTTTGTTGACTGGTCTGCCACAGCGCTGGATGGCAGTAATATCCGGGCGCTAAAATGCGCCGCCGGAGCTCAAAAAACATCCCGATATCGACGAAGATAATGGGCTGGGTCGCTCTCGAGGCGGTTTTGGCACCAAAATCCATCTGGCAACAGACGGAAGCGGCCTCCCGTTAAATATCGTGCTAAGCCCCGGGCAGTCTCATGAAAGCCAGTTTGCGCAACGACTTCTGGACGGCATTGGCGTTCAGCGTCAGAACGGTTGCATAAAACGCCGTGGTCATGTTGTGCTGGCCGACAAAGCGTACTCCGGACACACATTGCGCAACGAGCTGAAAAATAAAGGCTTAAAGGCAGTCATCCCCCGAAAATCAAATGAAAAAATGGCATCGGTTGGACGAGCACGGCTTGATCGCGATGCGTATCGCAATAGCAACGTCGTTGAGCGGTGCTTTGGTCACCTGAAAGAATACCGCCGCATCGCTACACGTTACGACAAAACGGCAAGAAATTATCTGGCGATGGTGAAACTGGGCTGCATCCGACTCTTTTATCAACGGTTACGTAATTAAGGGAGACAGCCTAATTCTTTGTTATTTGAATCCATATTTTTCCCGGCGCTGATTAAAGGCACTTTGACCACCTTCGAGGATATTCGCCGCCAGACACTGGATTTCAGGTAGATCAATCGCCCCTTGCTGTTCAGGAAGGATACGCCCTTTCCCCTCTTCCACACTCAACACACCAATCCATTCAGCATCACCGAAAACTGGTATGTTAGCGTTATGTGTGGCAAATAAAAACTGCCGGGACAGCTTCGCCCTACGCAGTTCCGTCACTATACGCTCTGCAATAAATGCATTATCAAGGTTATCCTCAGGTTGATCGAGGATCAGTGGGTCCTTATTATCTAACAACAATAAATGCAGTACAGCAGTACACTGCTGCCCAGTCGATAGCTCATCGATAGGGCGCCAGAGTACGCCACCACCGTCATGCATGACATTCAGCTCAATTTGCATCGTATCCGGTAATGATAATGCTTCCAGTTCTAGAAGCTGCTTTTCGCTCAACCGCAATAATGCCTGGATGACTGTTGGTGTAATTCCCCACCCGGCATTATGTAATGCTTGTTCACCAAGGCGGATACTCTCAACCAGATTTTCCGGTGAAAAATCATGCTCCAATACCCAAGCGAGGCGTCGTGAGCCTACCCCTTCCAGATTACATTGCTCCAGAAAATGCAACAGGGGTTGACGGTTACCTTCTGGCTGCAAATTGAGTCGCACTTTTTCATCCAGTCTTCTATTTAAGCGCTTGACGGATTTTGCCAATGCAGCAGAACGTTGAGAACGAGCCTGAATAAGTTCCAGAAGGTGTCTTTTACGCTGCTGGTACAGCTCATCAAGTTGCTTTTGCCAGTTCTCCAGCTCCGTTGCTTTAGGGCGAATAGAAGCAATTTGACGTAACAATATTTGATACTCTGCGCCAATCTGTCGCCCACTTTTTCCCTGGCTGGCTGGAATATCTTTAAAGGCTTTTTCAAGCTGAGCTTCTTCTGCACCGATTAGATCTGATAACTCAAGTTGTAAAGGAGCAAGTTCCGCAAATGACCGCTGAAGGGTCTCATCAATATGTTGAACTAGTGTTGACAATTGCTCCTGTGCTCGTTGGAGTACATCACGTTGCTGGAGAAAAAGAGAGTGGTGAGGCATGACATTTATCACGCCATCGTCAAGATAAGCGAGGTCAGGCAGGCTGTCTTTTAGTTTCTGAAGAACATCCTTCACCCTAGATAATTCTTCCTGATGACGTAAGCTAAGCTGCTTCTCTTTTTCCAGTAAAGGAACAATTTTGAGTTTTTCATCCAAGCCAAGCTGTTTAAATTGCTCTGCCTGCTCCAGTAGTTTCGGCAATCGTGCTACTTCAAGTTCTATCTCTGCCTTTTGCTCAAGAGCATTTAGGATAGTAATGCTACTCTCTTCCAAGCGTGACAAGACCTTATCGATTATCACATCGTACTTGCTATGATCTCCTTCCAAGAATCTCTCAACCAAACGATTACGACTATGAATATCGCGGGTCATTTCATAAATTTCGTTCTGCCCATACAATTCCAACCTAGGAAGTAAATCATCTGGGGTATAAGATGAAACTTTCCCTTCACTGTCTGTTACAATGGATTTCCCGCCAAATTTGCGACTTATGGTAAAGGTACGGCCTTGCATCATAGCAGAGCGAACCTGTAGTTGAACCAGCGTACCGTTCCCTAAGTTAGTTTTAATAATTGCACTATGTTGCTTTTGTGCTGAATCACCAAAAGGCTGTTTACCCAGAGCAAAGCGAATGGCCTCCAGCAAAGTCGATTTACCTGTCCCACGCCCACCTATAACAGCATTGAGGTGGTCAGAAAAGGTGATATTGGTTTCGTCCAGATACCCACCAGTAAAATGAATATTTTCAATTGCCGAAGCATAGCAATGTGGCTTATCTGCGTTGAGACGCACTCGTGACTCTGGATCTAAAAATGCCTGTTTAAATGAACTGAAGCATGGCCGAGTCATTTTTATCAGGCAGGATGCGCCCGGAGTTTTAATTTCCTCTGGTTGGGCAACATCTGCCGCGTTGATAATGGCAATAGGACGCTCGCGACGATAGTCAGGAAGTTTGTTCAGGATAGCTTTGCGATAAAAATCATCCTCAACTCCTTTCAAGTCATCGACAGTTCCTGGAATCTGCGCCGCCAACAACCCACGTTCTTTCCATATATGATTCATACGGCATTTCAGCACGCCATTATCATTCGTGCTATGTGCAGCGAAAATAAATCCCCCCAAACATTCTACTTTTTCAATAATCTGTATGGCGCTGAGCCTTGAAGGGGAAATGCAATCATCGGGATTTTCATACCCCAGATTGCTCAAGCAGCGTTCCAATTCTTGTACTGTCCGGTTTTCATCAAACAAACAAACGAAATGAATTTTTTCGCTCGAGCAGATCTCAAATCCAGGAAAAACGACAATACCATGTTCCTTAAAGAGCTGACGAATCCTGTCTACAGCATTAACAGCACCATGGTCCGCAACACCGACAATCTGTATACCAGCTTCGAGGCAGGACTCCAACAGCTTCTGATTGTAGGTATCCTCGCTAAGTGATTCTTTCCCGCGATACTTACTGTAACCCGCAGGATTTACCTGCAAAGCGCACTTAAAAAAATCAGCTTTAGTCCAGCTCACAGACATCGTCAGGCTCCATATCTTTCCAATAGATCCAGTAGATTACTACGCGTAGCAAATAATACGCTTAAAATCGCTGCATCGCATTGATAAATATGTTATTCGCTGGCTGCCTGTCGTACAAGCAGTAGCAAAGAGGCTGACTTACTGCCGTTACCGCTGGCAAACAAATTGTACCTGCGTCAGAGCTAGCATCTTCGATGTAGCAAATAAAAAACTAAAAGCATCTGCGTGGCAAGATATTAATGCCAAATGAATGTACTGCATCATGTGTCAGAGTGTGCTGATACATGAACGTAAATCTGCTTTACCGCCCCCAATGGTCGCATAATAGGAAAGTAAAAAGCGGTGATGATCTACCTAGCATGGAGGGAAAGTAGAGCTCGCGACGTTGAGTATGCAGCCCTGTACCATGAATTACTTCCCCGCCTCGTTCTAGTGCTGTGACTGATTTAGGCTGATGAACAGGCTCTGACGGCGGATGAGCATTTCAATTTTTAGGTAATAGACGAGGCGTACCATCATAAGGGGCTGTTTGTTATTATTCAGTCAGATAAGACTGAGCTAAATAAATCTTTATCGGGAGCCAGAATCGTTCTGGCTCTTCGAGATGTTCCTGCAAAAACTTAATGCCTTTTTGCATCAAACCACGGTGCCAAGTAGTGTACTTCTTGTAAAATTTCAGTATTCAGTACGATAAAGCACCGCCACGGATAGCCTTCATCATTGATTTAATCAATGTTCCATTTGTTCATCACGTCGCAGACCAAGACAGCCCCACTAGAAATGGAATCAGGATTGCTTACATATGACAAAAAACGATATTCATTAAAAATGATATTTACTTACAAATAGTTACGCATCCACAAAAAAATACTTAAATTACAAGATATGATCGTTAGATTTTGACTAAGATAACTTCTCAGGGTACCTACACCCCACGCGTGGTCCGAAGCCCCCTCCCAGGGGATAATTGCATTAAAAATTATTTTAGAAAGATATTATCTCCGTGAATCCCCCGCCTCCCTTACCGGAGTGCGGGGATTTTTGTTTTTTCATGCAGAGATCCCTTTATGACTAAACCATACGGCTTTCAGGCCCTTGAACAACCGCTGGCGTCGCTTCCCGATACGCTTCGCCAGCTTATTCTTGAACGTATTCAGAATCTCACCCACTACGAGCCGGTGATTGGTATCATGGGCAAAAGTGGTGCCGGTAAGTCTTCGCTCTGTAACGAACTCTTCCGGGGTGAGGTCTCCCCCGTCAGTGATGTGAACGTCTGTACCCGTGAAGTGCTGCGCTTCCGGCTACGCAGCGGGCGTCACAGTCTGATGATTGTTGATTTACCGGGTGTGGGAGAAAACGGGCAACGGGACCATGAATACCGTGCCCTGTACCGGCGTATGCTGCCGGAACTGGACCTGGTGCTGTGGGTCATTAAGGCCGATGACCGGGCGCTGTCGGTGGACGAGCAGTTCTGGCGCGGTGTGATGCAGCCTTACCAGCAGCAGGTGCTGTTTGTGCTGAATCAGGCCGACAAAATCGAACCCTGCCATGAATGGGATATCCGTACCGGCACCCCCTCGCCACAGCAGCAGGCTAACCTGAAGGCGAAGCAGGCCGCCATTACCACGATATTCACTCCCCGTCATCCGGTCTGCATGGTGTCAGCATTGACCGGCTGGGGCATTGAAGAGATGGTGTCAACCATAATGCGCTGTCTGCCTGACCGCGCCACCAGTCCGGTGGCGACGCAGTTACACGGGAGGTTCTGTACGGAGCCGGTCAGGTCGCAGGCCCGTGACGGCTTTGGCGAAGCGGTGGGGCGGGTGTTCGATACGGCGGAGTCTTCGTTGCTCCTGCCCGCCCCGCTGAAAATGGTGATTCGGACCGTGCGTGATGCTGTGGTATCGGTTGCACGGGCTGTCTGGGACTGGATTTTCTTCTGATACCGAGAAGGCATTTTGCTGACGTTCGGACACATCCTGTCCGTTTGCAGGCCTTTGCCCGAAGAAAAAAGAGCAACATCCCCCGCAGCTCCCGTCATTCCTGAAACTGAGCATTTTTAAAAATCGTCTTTCTGTGTCCATACCCTGCCTCTCGTCCTCGTTAATATAACCCTCATCTTTTCATTGAATTAGCTTACCGGAGAACGAAGTTTTATGACTCAGGCTGAGCATCGCCATGACCGGCTTGCCGTCAGACTGTCGATAATTATTAGCCGTCTGGTGGCAGGCGAAACGCTGGATATACGCAAACTGGCTGCTGAATTTGACGTGTCAGTTCGTACCCTGCGCCGGGATTTTCGTGAACGACTGATGTACCTGGACCTGGAGTATCGACAGGGCCAGTGCCGTCTGCTGTCCGGCAGCCGTCAGCGGGAACTGGCAGTGATAACCTTTGCCCGTCAGTCGGGCGTTGAGTCCCTGTTTCCGGGACTTGACGGACATCTGGTCAGTTCACTTCTGGGTGGGCCGGGTGATTCTCCCTGCCTTATCTGGCAGGGAGATTCTGCACAGACCGTCACCGACAGTGGAGTCTTTATCCGGCTGGTAAATGCTGTCCAGGAATACCGGAAAGTGACTCTGCACGGCAACGGATGCAACCATACGGATATCTCACCCTACCGCCTGGTTCTGCATGCCGGTAGCTGGTATCTGACAGGGGCACACCAGACACGCATCATCGCACTGCCACTGACTGATATCCGGTGCGTCACGCTTCATCCGGACACTTTTACACCCGACGCCACGGTGCGCGACATCCTTTCTCGCCCGAAATTTTTACAGGCATTACCTCATTTCCGGTTCATAGGTGAAGTGCTGTCCGGCTTATGCCCTGAACCACATCAACCCGCAACAGAAGGATAACATGATGAAAATAAGACGTATCACACCCGGTAACCCGACCTCCGGCAAACGCTGCCCGGACTGTGGCTCCCACGACACCATTCCCTGGGCCGATGGCTGGATGTGCCGGGACTGCGGGTGTGAGTGGGGCAAAGATAACGGTTATCTGTAAAGGTGGCTCCCATGGGATTCTGGAGTGTAACCGGGAAACTGCTTAAAGAGGTTGCAAAAGACGCCCTCAACAGTGCACAGGAGGTAAAAACTCTTCATGACCGACTGGAGACCAGGAGCAGCGAAGAGCTAAAGAGAATTATCACCGACAACGGTATTTTCAGCAGTGTAACGGAGATGGAAAAACGTCTGGCGCGAAAGGTTTTACGGGACCGGGACGAACGTTAATTATTCCACAGGGCCGACAACAGGCCCTGCTTGTGGTTCATGAGCAGAATAAAAGGAATATATCCCCCGTAATGATAAACAGGATGAGTATATGAAAGCGTTTATATTGTCATTAATAGTTTCAGGTTTGTTGTTGAGTGCATCAGTTAATGCTACAGAGGTTAAATTACCCCGTACTGTGATTGATGTGAAAGATGGAAGTGAGCAGATGTGCGGAAGTGAGGATGTAAAAGACGGGATATGCAGCCTCATTGGTGTCTCTGATGATGGCAAATATGCCTTGCTGAGCAGTCCGGGAGGTTCGGCCTGTTATGATCCTTATATCATCGTTGTCAATCTTGCTACCAGCAAAGGTAAAATGATGGATTATAACCGTCATGCAACATGCAGTGGTGAGGCCACCGCTAAGTTTGTCCGTTCTTCAGACAAAGACCATCTTACCGTTGTTATTTACGATCCCTCCATCAAAAAGAATGTCGGTCTTAATACCATTGACTTTTAAATTTTTTACAGGGCTCTTCACGGAGCCCGTTTCTTTTATATAAACAGGATGGAGTAAAAATAATCATGTTTCTTGTATTACGTAAATTAAAACAGGTAATACTGATATCCTCGCTTTGTTTTATTTCCACCGGAGTTTACGCTGCCGGTGTCGCAAAAACGGCAGCAGATGCAATGCGCTGTGATCCTGATGCTGGTGATAATGAAAACGGATACGGTTCCTGCCCCTTTCTGGGCAGTATCTACGATGCTGACCCGGTATTCAAGAAAGACCTTGATGATGCGCTGAAGTCAGCAGGACTCACCGGGTTAACGGGAAAACAGGGCTCCATGAACGGCCCTGACAGTGGATTAATTCCGGTGGTCGTTGGTGACGAGAAGTGGCTGCTGGGGTCTGTCTGTGAGCGGGGTAATTGCGGTGACCATTATCTGAAAATACTGTATATCCCCTCAGAACATGTTATTGCCGGTTTTTATTACAACAGCGGAGAGGAAAACATGTTTGGCGATGTCGGGGATGTTGAAGCACGACTATTACGCCGCGACGTACCCGACGTTACACCAGTGCAGCAGGCTCCGGCATTGCCAGTAACACATACAGACGGCGCACCGGCAGACACTATCTGGACCTTTAAGGGTGACAGCAGCAAAACGTTATGGCAGGTCTGCGGCGGTCAGAGCAGCAGTTGCGCCATTATAGCCAACACTAAGTATTACGTTGCCGTTCTGAATCGTAAGTCAGCAACGGGCTGTGCTTTCGGTGATTTTTATGTTGCCGCCCGCGATACCGCAACATGGCGGCAGTATGATACCGGCACCTGCAGTGCGGATGCGTACATCCGCAAGGGCAGCATCAACAACGGTCAGTATCTGTCCGTCGATATTGGTATCAACGGGGTGCTGGTGAAGCAGTTCCCGATTGGTTACTGGTCAATGCAGAAGGAATTTTCCGGCAACCGACGCCCCTCATGGTCAAAAGTTAAAGAGAAAAATCAGCAACATTAATCATCAGCAATAATATATTCCATCAGGCCATGTTCCTCCGGGGACATGGCCTTTTTGCTTTTATTTCATTATCAGATAAGGAGTTAATTATGCGATTAGCCAGTCGCTTCGGACGGATTAATCAGATACGCCGTGACCGCCCACTGACCCATGAAGAACTGATGCACTATGTTCCCAGCATTTTTGGGGAAGACCGGCATACCTCCCGCAGTGAACGGTATTCGTACATCCCCACCATCACAGTGCTGGAAAGCCTGCAGCGGGAAGGCTTTCAGCCATTCTTCGCCTGCCAGACCCGCGTACGTGACCCGGGCCGCCGGGGGTATACCAAACACATGCTGCGTCTGCGCCGTGACGGGGAGATAAACGGACAACATGTCCCTGAAATTATTCTGCTCAACTCCCATGACGGTACCTCCAGCTACCAGATGCTGCCGGGTTACTTCAGATTCGTCTGCCAGAACGGCTGCGTCTGTGGTCAGTCTCTGGGGGAAGTGCGTGTTCCGCACCGGGGAAATGTGGTGGACAGAGTCATTGAAGGGGCTTACGAGGTGGTGGGTGTGTTTGACCGGATAGAGGAGAAGCGTGATGCCATGCAGTCGCTGGTCCTGCCGCCACCGGCACGCCAGGCGCTGGCACAGGCGGCACTGACTTACCGTTATGGTGACGAACATCAGCCCGTCACCACCGCCGACATTCTGACACCACGACGCAGGGAGGATTACGGTAAGGACCTGTGGAGTGCTTATCAGACCATCCAGGAGAATATGCTGAAAGGCGGGATTTCCGGGCGCAGTGCAAAAGGAAAACGTATCCACACCCGTGCCATTCACAGCATCGATACCGACATTAAGCTCAACCGGGCATTGTGGGTGATGGCAGAAACGCTGCTGGAGAGCATGCGCTGATGCCTTTTCCCTGAAAGCGCAGTCCTGACTCACGGCTGTCCCTTCCCCCGGGCATTCTTCCATTCATTTACTTTTTATAAGGAATAATCTCATGACAACCGTTACGCATAATTCCACCACACCTTCTGTTTCCGTAACCGCTGCATCAGGGAATAACCCACCTCAGCTGGTTGCTACTCTCGTCCCTGATGAACAGCGCATCAGCTTCTGGCCGCAACATTTTGGCCTCATTTCACAGTGGGTGACCCTGGAGCCCCGTATCTTCGGCTGGATGGACCGTCTTTGCGAAGACTACTGTGGTGGTATCTGGAATCTGTACACCCTGAACAACGGCGGGGCATTTATGGCTCCAGAACCGGATGAAGATGATGGAGAAACATGGGTACTGTTCAATGCCATGAACGGTAACCGCGCTGAAATGAGCCCGGAAGCCGCCGGTATTGCCGCCTGTCTGATGACGTACAGCCATCATGCCTGTCGTACGGAGTGTTATGCCATGACGGTCCATTATTACCGGCTGCGGGATTACGCCCTGCAGCATCCGGAATGCAACACCATTATGCGCATCATCGACTGAAAGGGGGCCGGAACAATGCAGCAGCTTTCCTTTCTGCCCGGAGAAATGACAACCAGAGAGCGCAGCCTCATTCTGCGGGCCCTGAAAACCCTGGACCGCCATCTTCATGAACCCGGCGTGGCCTTCATCTCCACCCGTGCGGCACGGGAATGGCTGATTCTGAACATGGCGGGACTGGAGCGTGAAGAATTCCGGGTGCTGTATCTGAACAACCAGAATCAGCTGATTGCCGGTGAAACCCTCTTCACCGGCACCATCAACCGCACGGAAGTCCATCCCCGGGAAGTGATTAAACGCGCCCTGTACCACAATGCCGCAGCCGTGGTGCTGGCACACAATCACCCGTCCGGTGAAGTCACACCCAGCAAGGCAGACCGCCTTATCACGGAACGTCTGGTACAGGCACTGGGCCTGGTGGATATCCGGGTGCCGGACCATCTGATAGTTGGTGGCAACCAGGTTTTCTCCTTTGCCGAACATGGTCTGCTTTAACCCGTCACCGTCACCACCACATCACACCTGTTTTCACTTTTATCTTCTGTCTTCAGAGGTATCACACCATGAAAATCATCACCCGTGGTGAAGCCATGCGTATTCACCAACAGCATCCTGCATCCCGTCTTTTTCCGTTCTGTACCGGCAAATACCGCTGGCACGGCAGTGCTGAGGCGTATACCGGTCGTGAAGTGCAGAATATTCCCGGTGTGCTGGCCGTGTTTGCAGAACGCCGTAAGGACAGTTTTGGCCCGTATGTCCGGCTGATGAGCGTCACTCTGAACTGAGTCAGTAAGGGCATTCTGATGAGCAGAATTATCGACATTACCTGACCGTTCTTAACCGATTTTCTGTGAGGATTTTATCGTGTCAGACACGCTCCATGAAACAAATTATCCCGACGACAATCACGACCGCCCCTGGTGGGGGCTGCCCTGCACCGTTCGTGACAGTGACACCCCGTTTTGGCGCCCGTCTGGTGCAGGAGGGCAATCAGTTGCATTACCTTGCAGACCGCGCCGGTATCAGAGGCCGGTTCAGCGATGCGGATGCATACCATCTGGACCAAGCCTTTCCACTGCTGATGAAACAACTGGAACTCATGTTCACCAGCGGTGAACTGAATCCCCGTCATCAGCAAACCGTCACGCTGTATGCGAAAAGGATGATCGGTGAATCCCCCCTTCGGTTCGCACTGGTACATTTGCCAGCGATGAAAAAGCTAGGACTGCATTATGCCATACCGACCGACATAACAATACGGAGCAGGGCATAAACCAAGATACGCTGGCTGCCATACGACAGTGACGTACCGCGAAAAACCCGTCCGCAATTAATTTCTTTTATTCGCAGAATAACCGACGATGAGAATTTTACCTATATCCCGAAAACGTGTGGCGAAGTCCTCTGTAACCGTCTGACAGCCCCTAGTTACATACCTGCAGGACAAACACTACAGCCTGACTCTTAACGATACGCAGCGCATTGACGACACTGTTATGAAGATACATATTGAAAACGGGATTCCCCTTAGCCGATACAGTCAACTTCCTAGTAGATAAGTACGAACTGATTCGTATCGATCACAGAGTGTTGAGCAGGCGGGAGCAATCACATTATCTTCAGACCGTAGATATCTTACGAGCACGACAAACAACCGACATGTTGCGACGAAGCCAAAGCTGAATTCCACAAGCAGCGTGCCAATCTTTCTTATTCATTTGTTCTCTGCAGAATGCGTCTGCTATTTACAGCGGACGCAATGCATCTTACGGACAAAAAATCATGTAAACAGATAGTAGTTCTTTTCGTACTCAGCTAAGGCATTTTATTCAGTCCACATGAGATTCTGCCTGTCTGATCAAGAGAATGCCAATAGTACTGTCGAATGTTAGTTATTTGATAAATATAGGATTCCAAAACAAAGTTGTAGATTGCCTTGTCATTCAGCAATCAAGTAACTAAGCTGACCGGTTCAATAGCGACGGTACTACTTGTTTTGTACAATTTGTTGCGTAATGGTCTCTGATCAGATAAACATACAACTGTTTTTATATACAGGTTTAATGACATGTTACAATACACATCTGTAGAGATTTGTGCAGGGGCAGGAGGTCAAGCTCTAGGGTTACATAACGCTGGCTTCACTCACCGCGCGCTCGTCGAGATTGATCCTGCTGCCTGCGAAACTCTTCGCCTCAACAATGAGCTCCATTCTTTAGGTTGGGAAAATATCATAGAGGGTTGCGTTAAGCATTTTGCTGAACATACTGCATATAATTTTTCTGATATTGATTTGGTCGCAGGGGGAGTGCCCTGCCCGCCATTCTCAAAAGCAGGGAAACAACTAGGCAAAGATGATGAACGTGATTTGTTTCCAACAGCGCTCAAAATTGTGAACATCATTAAGCCAAAAGCAGTAATGATTGAAAATGTTTCAGGTTTATTAGACCCAAAGTTTAAACAATACCGACAAGAACTAGATCATGCTTTCTCTGCAATGGGTTATAAAACCTTTTGGAAACTTCATAACGCTTCTGATTACGGAGTTCCTCAGCTTCGTCCCCGAGTTCTTTTAGTTGCATTGCGTGGTAAGTATTCCGCTCATTTTCGTTGGCCGAGTGAAACGTTGATACCACCGACTGTGGGTGATGCTCTCTTTGACTTAATGTCACAGGGTGGCTGGGAAGGAGCCGAGGCATGGAGAAAGGCCGCTAACAATATAGCCCCTACACTTGTTGGCGGTTCCCATAAGCATGGAGGTCCAGACCTTGGACCGACGAGAGCCAAAAAAGCTTGGCAAGCGCTTGGAGTCAACGGGCATTCCATAGCCGATAGTAGCCCTGAAAAGGGGTTTACTGGGTATATTGGAAGAGACGGAAATATTCGAGCAGGTCTTGAAAATATGCCTCGTTTGACGGTGAGAATGGCTGCACGAATCCAAGGTTTCCCGGACTGGTGGGAATTCTCTGGGAAAAAAACAGCTGCTTATCGTCAAGTAGGTAACGCTTTTCCTCCTCCTGTTGCCGAAGCAACAGGAAGGCAAATTCGTAAAGCACTCGAAGCGGTTGATCTAATGAAAAAAAAACAGTTGGCATCACCACTGGAATCGAATGATGTTCAAAGCTTGCGTATTGCGTAGTCAACGATTTCGTCTAAAGAAAAACCCTTTGCATCAGCTAGTTGTTGGGCTCTTCTTAAACTAGCTTCTGGCAGATGGAGCATTGTTGTTATCCCAAATTTTTCAGGAAATGCCCATGAGCATGTGTAACAATCTTCAGTACATCCCTCACATGCTCTTCTCTTACCTACGTTGCAATTGTGGCAAAGAGCTTGCCAATTGGTTAACTCATTTCCACCACCGCGTGACAAAGGTATTTTGTGATCCGCTTGTAGCCCCCTGACCCCAGCGGCAACAGTTTTACCACATGTTGCACATGTATTGCTGCAGTTAGAAAATAAACTGGATCGTTGTGATTCTGTCAGATATTCCCTTTCCATTGGCGGGGCAATCATGCTTGATTTCAGCCGCCAAGCATGTCCCGAGAATTCCGGAATGTACGAGCTTTCGAGATCACAGCCTAGTTCATCACGCAACTCTCTTGTTCGTCTATCGAAGTACTTTTGCCCTGTCAATTCCAGTAATTCTGTCGATGGGACCCAAGGTTTAGGAAAATCAAAATCATCTGAAACCCATAATCTCTTTAGGATAATCAACTTGACTTTACTCAATCGCTTTTTTTTAGGTAACGCTGACAAATAATTTTCGAATAATTCCATACTATCTCTCGAAAGAAACCTTAATCTCGCAAGGGATTACACCATAGATGGAAGTAGACAGGAAAGGGCTATCTAAAAGGGCAGGCATATAGAGCAATAATCAATGAAACAACCTGTACAGGCCTGCTAAGCTGCCCCCCCAAATGTCCAACATCAATATCAGAAATATTGTTTCATCAAGATGAAAAAATCAACAAGACTGAGCCAATCTGAGATACGGATGCTCTATTGTTGATTTATGTTGACGAAAATTACTTACACATGGAGTTACACGGAAAAAATCATGATGCAGACAAAGAGAGGATTTAATCGTAATTGCTTGATATAAATGGTGCCGATAATAGGAGTCGAACCTACGACCTTCGCATTACGAATGCGCTGCTCTACCAACTGAGCTATATCGGCCCTGAAAGGACATGTTCACGAACGTGAATCACGGTGGACAAGGTTAAAACT
>Ga0233370_1000042_pt1 | contig 14607 bp, 14 predicted proteins | sample ElkDunMinimDraft_2_FD_180686 | JGI IMG/M metagenome (GOLD analysis project Ga0233370, IMG submission 180686) | Fecal eukaryotic communites from dung pellets of Tule Elk in California, USA - Elk Dung D2 | ecosystem: Host-associated > Mammals > Digestive system > Large intestine > Fecal | place...
TATGTACAATCATATGTACAAAGAAAAATTCATGCCGCTGATTGTACATTTTGGAGGTATCAGAGCATAGCAGAACATGATCAGTAGGTGTATTTGTAGCCAAAGAACATTTGTACATGCAGCAATCATTACTCTATTGACACTGTTTATTCACACAGTTAAAAATAACACTGTATACAAATACAGTGTAGAGGAAATTTTATGCGTATTGAGATCTGCATAGCCAAAGAGAAAATGACTAAAATGCCAAACGGTGCTGTGGATGCGTTAAAGGAAGAATTAACTCGGCGCATCAGTAAGCATTATGACGATGTAGAAGTGATCGTAAAAGCCACCAGCGATGATGGGCTTTCTGTTACACGAACCGCAGATCAGGATTCTGCAAAAACTTTTGTTCAGGAGACTCTGAAAGATACCTGGGAGTCTGCTGACGAGTGGTTTGTTCACTAAGAAGATAAGCGAAATAGATGATTAATCATTTATATTCAATGCAGTAGGTTTGTTTTTGAGTGCTTTTACCGTTTAAGGTAACAGCGTTATAGCTCCTATCAAAATCAATTAATTGCGTTCTGGTTTTGGAGCAAAATTTTTCGGGTATCTCAATTCTTTGACTAAAACTGATCGCGTATACCCCCAATATCCCCTCTCCCGGATATTCAGCTAGTCGGGCAAGCACTTCAGACTCAAAATATCATCCCTATTGCTCCCCTTTTTAAGGCATTACCACAGCAGCGAATGCGCAAAGCGCCACAACTCCACCAAGCCACACGAAAAGCATAAAACACATCGCGCCGGTGATATAACGCTGTTTTTTTCTCGTCTGATTACCTGAACTGCTCATTGTCGTATCTCTACCGCGCCGGAAGAATCTCCACTCACGGACTTATACGGCTTATCAGCAATCGCCAGCAACCGGACACGGCTGCCATCCAGGTCATTTTTCGCCAGGGCTGTGTACAGGAACGTGTTCACCGTTTTTGGGTTAATCCCCATTTCACTGGCGAGACGACACGGACGTAACTGCCGGTAGATGTAGCCAAATATCACCACCATCTCTGACATCGTCAGCGCCCGCGCACCTGTATTCCAGAGCCATAAGTTGTTACGTACAGCATCATGTACATCCTCTATCCCTCTCACCATGTCCACATCCAATTGCAAAAAATGACGTCCCTGAAACAGGCTTCGCATTAAACGCCGCAACTGACCATCACAGATTACCAGCCAGGATTCATTATATTCTGGCGTATACCAACGATTCTCTGGCATGAAAAACTCTCTCGCCAGAATCACACTATGTTTCTTCAGCAACTGTTGCAGACCATATTCCAGGTAACGGTTCCTGGTCGCAAGTATCACCTTCATTGCAACGCCTTTAGATTCTGTCTCTGCATAAAAAAGGCAGGCAATCCCATGCCTGCCACATGTTCAATGTTACTGTCAACGATTAAAACTCAAAGTTAACACCAACGTTCCAGGAGGCATCACCATCGCTAAAGGCAACGCCAGCTTTTGCTGCTGTCTGTTCATTGAAACGATAACCAACACCCACTGCCATTGCCTGCTGGTCACTGTAACCACCAACAGCCGCAGTGGCATTGAATTTCCCCACACTGTACGGCTGGAACAAACCCGTCAGTGCCGCAGACTGCGCTGCGGCACGTTTCATCTCTTTATGATTCTCATTAATCTGGCGTTGCTGCTTGTCCAGACGGGCTGAATGTTGCTGTAAGGTACGGGTGTTAGAAGCAATTGCTTTGTTATTTTTATTAATTGATTGCGTGTTATTAGTGACACGACCATCAATGTCACCAACAGCTGCATCAATTTTATCAGTACGACCAGTTAATTTACCCAGTCCGTCATTTACAGACGCAATAGTTTTGCTGTTTTCACCAATTGATTGCGTGTTATTAGTGACACGACCATCAATGGCACCAACAGCTGCATCAATTTTATCAGTACGACCAGTTAACTTACCCAGTCCTTCATTTACAGACGCAATAGTTTTGCTGTTTTCACCAATTGATTGCGTGTTATTAGTGACACGACCATCAATGTCACCAACAGCTGCATCAATTTTATCAGTACGACCAGATAATTTAACCAGCCCGTCATTAACAGAAATTGTTTTGCCTGCACCATCAGCACGAGTCAATGTGCCATCTGAATTTTCTCCAACCAATGTTTTTGACTGAATATCATCATTAATAGTATTCACAACATCAGGTAAAGACGCATAATATACATATTGTTCCCGATTATTTGTAACACGTTTGTTTTTATCAAAAAAGACAACATCAGCATTAAGTGATTGTTTTAAGCTACTCTCTATACCCTCCCTTATAGAATAACCTGAACCACTCAATACAAATTCATCCATCCATATATTTTTATCAATTAGTTTAAGTTCAGCAGAAGCCAAAGAAACATAGCCAACCGATAAAAAGCTCAAAATGGAAGCAGAAATCATTGTTTTTATAAACCAATCACGCATGTGCTATACTCCCGAAATATTTTCCATGTACAATCAGACAGTCAACTTACACAAGATAAAACTCACGTCTGACTTCACACCTAGGATACCCAACAGTCCTCCCCAACAATTAATTTTAAATTAACACAACAATGTTTATGGTAATATCTGAGAATTATTGCCTCATGGCATTGTTTTAATCACGCTATACTCGTACTTTCGGAAATTCACCAGCCAACTACGATACGTTTTTGTATACAACGTACCGTAGTTCTCTCTACAATTTATAGCTGTACTGGAAATCTGAATCCATGCATGACGTGTGGTGCCTGTTGTGCATTTTTCCGCGTCTCTTTTTACTGGGCCGAAGCCGATGATGCTGGCAGCACCATCCCCGCCAGACTCACAGCACAAATCTCCCCTTTTCACCGGTGCATGAGTGGCACTAACCAGAAAAACCCCCGCTGTATTGCTCTTGCGGGAACACCCGGCAAAAATGCCTGCTGCACAATATATGAAAATCGCTCATCTACGTGCAGAGAATTCGCCATGTCTGGTGAGAACGGCGAAATCAATGAGGCGTGCAATCGTACAAGGGATAAATACGGTCTGACACCGATTTACCCGGATACCGGGGTCTTATCCGCTGTGCCATCAGACCCCGTCGTTCAGGTCGTGGGGGATGATGCGATTAATAAAGATAATAACCGACATCAGTAGCCGATGAATCCACATTCCAGACCCCCTGCGGATCGCATGCCAGTATCATCCAGGCCGTGTTACAGGAAGAAGGCCACGCTGGCATATCATCATTATCGGGATAGTCACACGAATCAATATAACCGTAACGTGTGCGCAGTGGTGCCAGCCTCGCCAGAATATCCATCGCGGTGGCATCATCTCCCAGTCTACGGGCCAGCAATGCCACGCCTGCACTGCCCTCCACCCAGACTCCCCGCTGTTTATTCGGGTAGCCATATTCCGGATGATAAGGCGTGTACCCTGTCGCATCGTGCGTGGCGTACCAGAATCTGTCCAGGTAAGTAAAACACCGCCGGGCTTTTTCCATATCGATATTGGACACAAACAGCCCGCCCCAGCTTGCACAGTCCAGTGGTGAGGCCTTGTCAGGCCCGGTGGTTCGCATCCCGGCATAAAATCGCCCTTCATCCTCCACCCACAGCTTTTCCATAATGGCATCCGCCAGGGCTTTCGCCTTTTCAGCGTAGCCGGTGAAGCCCACCCGCCCCATCAGGTCAAACAGAAACCACAAATCAAACTGGTGCTCCGATGTGCACCAGTCTGCTTTAAAATCAGGGTAAAAGACGCCATCCAGATACCGTCCGCTACCGGATGTATACAACCCATAACGAATATCTCCGTTGTCTGCCACTCTGAACGTTTCAATCCATTCTGCGCACTGCGTCAGTTTATCCCGGGCAACAACGGCCATTTCACCGTCCGGATATTTCAGCAGATAATACGCCAGCGCATACGCCACCCACGCTGCGTTTCCCGTCCGGTAATACTGTGACGATGTCTGCGCTGACATGCGGTTCACGAAAAAAGGCACACTCCCCTCGCTACCCCCACTACCCACAATCGCGCACAAACCACGGACAAACTGTTCCACCTGACTATTCCCCTGCGCCATCAGTGCAATAGCTGACACCGCCTGATCATAAGTGTATGTACGGTCTTTCATCACCCTTACCGTTTCATCCCCGGCATCCGATGGCATCCGGTAAGAGCGGATACACAGTGGGTCTTCCCGGACGGTTACCAGACCGTTATTTGATGTGCGATACAGTTTAAAAGACTTGGCCCCCGGCCAGCTTCTGGCGAAACTGAACGTGCCGTCACTCTCCAGTACCACCGAGGAAACCTGATATTCCAGAGTTGTGCTTGTACACATCGCAATGGTGTAGTTCTGCGGATTACCGATGCTGCAATGACCTGTGACCGGACCGGTATAGTCCGTGGTCAGTTCCTCATTGACCGTCAGCGTAATGGATTTGTCATACGCCTCCGGGGCATTCAGCGATAAAAGTTCCGCTGTGCAGGTTTCCGCCAGCGTGTGAAAATTTTCCACCCGGCTGTTGCGTTCGCAGGTGGTGAGCCTCAAATGATAGTCATCCAGAACAGACTGAACAGAAACACCTGATGTGGTACCCACCAGACCGGCACCGGCAGACTTTGCCAGGTCACGGCGAAGCACATCCGTCACATCCACCACCTGCCAGGCACCTTTCTGGATCCCTCCCGACGATTCCGGCGTTGAGTCTGCTGAGACCACTTTCGGCAGGGTCATCAGGTCATCCCAGCGGTACCAGAGTTTTGTGACGTCATCCTGAATGATGTCATTTGCTGCGGTCAGTTCACAACCGGCCTGAAACGTTCCGACAGGATTCAGTCCCAGTCTGACAAGCGAACGGTGCTGCTCCTGCTCAAAACCGTACCAGGTCCGGCGCAGAACGCCAAAACGGTCTGTCCACCATTCGTATTCCCGGTCATTCGATGCCCGGTCAAGATTACCGGCGTTGGTATACAGGACTTTTGCAGACGGCGCCCCCAGCGGCTCCGGCGTGGTTCTGCCAGACATAGTCACCTCATAAAAAGTAATCCCGCCGAAGCGGGTACAAAATCAGCTCACATCGCCGGGATACGTGGCGTTGTCATAGTCATAAAAACTGTCCCGGTATTCACGGGCTGTCACCGTACAGGTGCCGTCAGACTGTGGCGCAATTTCTTCTATCACGGCGTCATACCCCACACGTGATGAATCACAGAAAATCAACCGTGGTGGTTCAGTGACGGACGTATCCGCAAGTATCTCATCGAACGTGCTCTGGTACGGGACAGACAATCTGAACCGGCTTACTTTTACCGGCTCCAGTAACCCCGACACGGTTCCGTCCTGATAGCGTATCAGCACCCGGGGTGACGGATACGTCCAGTCAGGTGCTTCACTGAGCGTAAACGTCGTGAAACCGTTGTCGGTTTTCATCCCGGTAATCAGACACGACAGCGTAAGGTTGCCGGGGATGTCATCCGTCAGAATGATACGGTCTCCGGTGTTGTAACACAGTGCGTCCATCTCGGTGGTGGTCGTGAAGGAAAGGCGACGATGACGGTATTTCATCAGCCGCCGCATACCGATGCGGTAAGCCCTGTCACGGTCTGTGACGCCGTCCAGTGAATAGCTTTCCAGTTTTGACGGGACCGGGTTATCCGGTATCCGGCACTGCACCGTCTCTTCTGCCCATGTTGTACTGTTGATATACGTCACGTCCACGCCATCATAGTCGTCATCAGAGGGGGCTGTGAACGCCGTCTGCAGGTCTTCCGTCATTTCCTGCGGACTGATGATACCCGTCCACGGCTTCACCCCTTCATACCCCACTGACGCCATACCATCAGCAAACAGAAAATATGCATGCCCCGCATTTGTGATTTTCTGCAGCATGTTCAGCACCGAATCGCTGTCCGTGGTGGCATAATCAAAATATTCGCCGCGCGGGCGCCAGTACAGCCGGTCCATTTCATTAATCGCCGTCGCATCCATACGTAGTCCGGCTGACTTCCCGATATGGTGCAGCGCGCCGGAGATACTGCGTGGTTTACCAAAATCATAAATGCGTGTAGCCACCACATTCACCCGGCGGTCTGACTGCGCAGCCAGTTTCCCGCCCGTTTCCACTGTGATACCCAGTGTTGTGACGCCCGGATAAGAAGCCGGACGGTTCAGCAGCCTGCCCCGCAGCGCCTGCCAGTACATGCTGTCACGCGCATTATCGCTCCCCTGTTCATTCCGGCGTCGACAACGGACTTCCACCAACCCAGGCGCGGGTAACTCCACCCGCTCCGTAAACCCCAGCCCGTTCACGTTGCTGAGACTGTAGTATCCGTGGCGACTCACCCACCCCTTATCACTGCCATATATCCGGTACTGGATTTCCCACTCCACCGTATGACTGCGTTTTTTACCTTTTTTATTAAATCCGCAAATCCCGTTCGGAAACGAAAAATTCACCTCGAACATATCGACCGTTTCATTTTCCGGGCAGGCCAGAAACGGTCCCATCCAGGCTTCATTGTCATTAACACCGTCAGCCTCAAAATCCAGCACGGTTCTCGCCGTAAAACCCGGCCATTTTGTGTCTGTTGCGCCGCTGCTCAGCACCCGTCTGACCGTGACCGTACTTCCGTCCAGGCTGAGAATACGATACCTGTTCCCGGCATGAGCCACGGAAAGCCGCAGCCAGCCCTCCGGTAAGCCTGTAAAGGGCACACCCGTTGCCGTGTCGTAGGCAAGCGTAATACTGGCAGTGACCCCGCCGCTGCCGTCCTCCGCCTCTGAATGCGGTGTGTACGAGGCTATCACCAGCGTGTAGTCTGTCCCGCTGTAATTCAGGGTTACCGGCATCCCCACATAAGGCGCGATTTCTTCCAGAATATCGCCCGTGATACGACTGTAGTCTCCATCACTGGTTACCACATACGACGCCGGTACCACCAGTTGCACCGTCTTATTTTCCCACCAGGGAAGTTTGTCGGCATTTTCCAGACCGTTAAAGGTAATACCTGCACCGGATACCGTAATGGATGCCGCCAGAATGTCTGCCGACGTCGGAGCGGTCTGTGCCATATCCAGGCCGGTACCGGATGATGTTCCCCCCACCTCGGTAGAGTTGAACCAGTTCTCGCTCCGGCTGTCGCCGGAGACCACTGCTCCCGGACGATATACCGTATAACTGAAGCCTTTTCCCAGAGAAGCCACTGGCGTGGCGCCAATTCTGATATCCCCCTCTGCAAAAGAAAAACGCCCCGTCCCCAGACAAAGAAACATCTCAACCGTCATTCTGGTCGGATCGTCTTTGTCGAACCGGGTTACCGGTTGTACCACATAGTCCGGATAAATCCGGTACCGACCGAACACTTCGCGGATGGGGTCACCCAGTCTGGCGGTGTTGGCTTTTGCCGGATTGAGATCAAGACCATTACCGGAAGCAGAGGAATACCCTCCCTTATCCATATTCGACATCATAATCAGTGAATACGCTGCCACAGCGACGGAAATGCCCACGCCGATCCAGGCGATGGTGGCGGCCTCCAGACCAAACGGCACCGGATAAATACGGACATCGCTGTCCGGACGGAGGGCATAGTCAAACCATGCCTGAGGGGGAATGGATTCTCCATCAACCTCCACTGCCACCGGGTGTTTCATATCAGACCGGTATCCCCTGACATTCTCCTTCATCCAGTGGTGCAGAGTTGTGGCATCATGCTCATGTGTTTCCAGCGGCTCCCCCGGCAGGCGGGAAGGATAGATTCGGATAGTCACTGCCAGAACTCCACTTTCACAAAACGACGCATGAATCGCGCCAGCGGAATAATGGAAACATGACTTTTCGGGTTACATTCCGCCACATAAAGCAGCCCCCCCATGCAGACCACAATCCCTACATGAGTGACGGTACTCCCCGTGTAACAGGCCACCCCGGCCCCCTCACAGGGCGCACAACGCTGCAACGTCTGCATCATCCTGCGGGCTTCACGATCCAGCCCGTTATCATCTTTCGTTATTCCCGCAAAATCGGGCCAGGCAGGTAAACCAAGATCACGGCGGATCTCATTCACAATACCGAAACAGTCAAGTTCAGGGTAAATGCGACCGCCCTTCAGCCAGGTGACTGAACGGTATTTGTCAGGACTGAACATGATAAACCTCTTAACGCATGTATCTGAGCGCAGGAAAATTATTCAGGGTATAACGGTACCGGGGCCAGGCAAGATCCAGCACATTCAGATATCCGGCGGTAATCTGCACCTGCATGGCCGTCCAGTGACCTGATTTTATACTGAGGGTGTAGGGTGGTGATGCCGGGGCGGAAAGATCAGAGGAAAGGTAGTGCCGGTATATTATCGAAGCGATACTGATATCATCCAGTGCATTGCGTACCGCCGTTGACACCACCCCGTCAATGTTGCTGATCGCAAACTGTAAGTCCTGAGTACCATCGGCGTTACGTTTCGGCAGGGCAATATCCATCGCACAGGCAACAAAAGTCACCCTGCCCCCCGACTCCGTTATGGCCGTGATATCGTCATAACCGGTACAAAGAAAATACTGCTGATCACCCATGTTAATCTGCAACGTTTCAATAATCACCTCCTGACCGGATGAGGCATAAAGACGGTTCAGGATCGTCATGTTTCAGGCCACTCCCTGTTCATCGCCAGATCAATAATATCGCTGTTGCGGATAAAATCCGGGTATTCACCATACTCCCCCTCGAGAACTGCTCTTGACCATAACTCCAGCGTGGCCGAATAGTGCCAGTAGCGGGGAGCTACCAGCGTGGGTCCCTGATAAATATCAGTAAACCGGCATTTAAACTGTTGCAGATCACCGAGCGGGGTTTGCAACTGCATCATAAACCAGTTTGCACCGTCCTTCAGAACATCCCGGTACCACGCTTCAAACAGCATTGCCTGAGGGTGGGTAGTGAACGTCCAGTTCACCGTTGCCTTCGTCGGAGTGGACGTATATCTGCGCCGCTGCCGGGCTCTGCCCGATGCCATTTCTGTTCTCAGCAAAGGTGATGCCGCCTGAAAACTGTAATTTTCCATCAGGGGGAGCGGCAGGTAATCGTGTGGATAGCTGTTTTCAGTCACGTCTTACTCCTTACGCGTTCTGCCATAATAGCCTTTCAGTGCCCTGCCAAATTCATTGGTGGGAGAGATGACCTGGGCTGCCATTTCCTTTCTGATAGCCACCACAAGCTGACGGTTACGACTGTCAATCGCTGCCAGTGTTGCGTCATCCGGTTTACCAGTAAACGAGTTCTGAATGTGAATGCTTCCACCCGAAACAACCTGTCGCTCCCGCTGCACCTGTTGAACTTTTTCCAGTGTCGCATCCAGCTTCGCAGAAGTGCTGGCTGTGACAACCCGCTCCCCTTTCTGAAGTAACCACGTACCCGTTTCCGGTACGCGATCAATACCATCATGCGCCATACCAGCCAGTGTTTGCCCTGCAATCAGCGCAACTGAGGCATAACCGACTGCACGCATGGCTGTCGCTGCCGGAATACCAAGAATCATCCCGCCCTCAGCCATAGCCTTAGTGGCGGCAAGCTCTGTGTTAATGATTGCCTGTGCAACAGCGGCAGCCTTACTGGCAACGAACAAAGCCTTATATGCGGCACTCCCCTCCTGTCCCAGTCCTTTCAGTAACTCTGCGGACTGCCCCGTTAAATCAGAAAACATGGACAGGCTGGCCGTTGTATATCCATTCTGGATATCCTGAAGTTTTTCCGAATTCTTCTGGTTAATTTCAGCAACCCGATCCGCATATATCTGCTCATTAATCAGTTTTTCATCAAGAAGTTGCTTCTGCATGTCGAGCTGCTGTTTATGCCATTTTTTCAGCGCCTTTTCTGCATCAGCAACCCTGAACAACTCACTGGCCGCACCGCCAGTTTCCGGCGAGACACCGGAATATTCAGGCGCATTTTCAACAGCAGCACGGGATATTTTTTTCATTACTTCCCTGTATTCAGCACTGGCCGGAGAAGCCTCTTTCAGCAGACGCAGACGTTCCTTTGTTTTACTGAGTAATGCCTCTTCCGGTGTCAGCAATTCTTCATTCAGGGCTTTTAACTTTTCCGTCGCAGACTGCTGATCGAGAATGGCGGCGTTACGCAAAAGCGTCTCCTTTCTGATCTGCGAAATGGCAGAAAGATCACCCTGGCTAATACGGTATTTTATTTTCGCCAGTTCAGCATTCTGCCCTGACAAGGCTATCAGCTCTTTCTGCTGACTGATCAGCCTGTTATAAACATCCTCTGTCTTTTCTGCTTCCGACTTTCCACCGCGTATCTTTGGCTTATTCGCCTGGTTGTTACGCCATGCTTCCAGCGCATTGTTGATATAAGTCTGCCTTGCCGTCTGATAAGCATCCCCCACAAAACCGAGGTCATCCGCGGCATAACCCAGCCGGGCACGCTCACGCGCTTCCCCCTTCAGGCGGGACAGAGTCAGTTCACGCTCGCTGTTATTCAGTGCACCCTGCTGCTTATCATCCAGGGGTGCCTGTGGTAATCGTAACGGTACATTCACCAGCCCCTGTCGCTGCTGAAGTAATTCATTACCCAGCCCAAGCAGACGGTTAAACTCGGTATGCTGGCCATTCATCACCAGTAACGACTGATACACTTTGTTTTGTTCCGCTGCCTGTTGACGGATCAACGCCACCCGTCGCTCCTCCAGCCCGGCAAGCACATCCTGAATGGATTGCACCTTACCCTGCATTTGTGTGAGACGGGACTGTTCAACTGCCAGTTGATTTGTTGCTTCTGCAAGCCCTTCGGTGACAGTTTTTACCAACGTCATATGGTTAATCATAAAACCGTTATCGGTTGTCCAGCCCGGGTTTGCCAGGACATACTGATAGCCAGCAATTTTTTCCTGTAAGGATTTAATCTTACTTTTATGCTCGTCAATTAACCTGTTTTGCTCATCAAGTGCCTGCCGCGTCTTTTCTTCATTATCTGACGTTTCAGGAAGCGACATTGCCGACGTTTTCTGGCGAATTTCGTCGATTGTTGCGGCATACTGGCGTGCAGATTCTCTGGCCTGCTCCTGATTCTGATACATCGTGTACCAGGCCGTCACCCCCAGCATGACGAGTCCTGGCACACCACCAACCAGCCCCAGCGCACCACTTAACAGACGGCTCCCCACTGACGTAACATTATTCAGCGTTGTCTGTGCCGCTGTTCTGGCCGCAATATTACGGGTAAGTGACGCCTGGGCAGCTGTCAGCTTCGCTTCTGCTGCGGCCTGCCTTTCGGTACCGCGAGCAGCAACAACCGCCTGTTGCGCACGATAAACCGCCGCACGCGCCCTGGCGGTTGCTATCTGTGTCCCCCGAAGTTGCACTTCAGCAAGAGCCACTTCGTTTCTGGCTGCAGTAATTAATCCGGCAGTTGCAGATCCAGCAGACGACGCCATATTGCCAAAATATCGGGCTACCCCGACGGCAACCAGAGCACCGGCAGCGGTTGCCACGGTGTCAATATTGCCTGCAATACCATTCAGCACACCGGAGAGCGTCTTCGTCACTCCGCTTGCCTCGTTCGCACCACCAACCCAGGCCATAAAGGCGTTTTCAACTTTGGTTGCAGAGGATGAAACCGTATCAGGCATTGCCGCATATTCATCACGTAATGCCCCAAGCTGACTAATCAGTGCAGGAACAACCTTATCGGCGGTCAACTTTCCGTTATCCGCCATGGCCTTCAGATCCTTACGGGCAACCCCCATTCCCGCAGCCAGCGCACGAATAACACGATCGCCGTTCTCATTCACCGAGTTAAACTCTTCACCGCGCAGCACTCCCTGCGCCAGTGCCTGACTGAACTGCGTGATCACCGAACTGGCTTCTGCTGTACTGGCACCGGATAATTTCAGGCCCGTGGAGATCGCCTCGGTGACTTTCAGTACCTCCTCAGAACTGTAACCATACTCCCGCATGGAAGCTGCAGAACGGGCAAAAAGGCTGGCGTTATCAGAAAACGCCGTCCCCGTTCTCTGGCTGATCGCCATTAATTCACGCTGTGATGCCTGAAAATCATCACTGGACTGTGAGGCCTGCTTCAGACGGGCATTTACTGAATTCCACTCATCGGCGAGAGAAATAAGATGACCGGTAGCAAAAGCCCCGGCAAATGCCCCCGCCATATTCAGTGCCGAAGATTTAGCTGTATTTATCTGCTCCGTCACTTCTGCCAGTGCACGCCGCATTTCACGGGATGCAGCAGCGGACTGCCGGCCCCCGTTCTGCATGGTACGGTAGTAATCCTGCCCCATACGCGAAGCCCGGGAGATCTCTGACTGGAATGACCGGGAATTTGCCGAGATTTTAATAATCAGTTCACGTAGTGTCGCCACACTCATTCTCCGGACGAAAAAAAACCGCCGAAGCGGTTATGTTGACTCACTGAGACACTATTAAAAGCGCGTTTTCCAGTCCGGCAAATGGATCTGAGACGCCTTCTGTCTGCTCTTGTTCCCACTGAAGAAGCGCATCATTCAGTGGTACTTTAACCCCCTGCGCACCGTAAATAGCTGAAACAATCTGGGCAGCCCGGATATCAGCCCGTTCGTCCCCCAGCGGGCTGAACCTGTCAAATTCTGCCCACATCATGATTTCTGATGCGGACATTTCCCGGCGTAACTCTGACAATGTGCGCCCCATCCTGAGCGCCAGCATCATCAGAAAACGCATCCCCGGAAGCGCTACTTTTTTTTAACCTCGCCGGCATCACTGATCAGTTCCAGAGACTGCCGAAGAAGCCGCGCATGCACCGGGCCATACACGGCAATCACCTGTTCACGATCATCCTCTGAAAATACAGGTTGCAGTCCGGTATCACACAGAACATCAATGAACAGTTCAACATCTGCCTCCAGATTTCGGCGGGCGCGCTCCGCAACGGATAACGGTGTCTCATCATCTTTTGCTTTAACGATCTCCTGCCAGCGCAACCAGGCTTCTGCAGAAGGTTCCCGTAACACAACCGTTGCTCCCTCCCATTCAGGCACATCAACGGTTTTATGGCGAAACCCCGACATCGTTGCCAGTGCCAGATTACGGATATTTTTAGTCATCACATCTATCCTCATTAACTGACGGTAACAGTGCAGGAAGTGGAGGTCACCTTGTTAACAGGGCTTGCTGAATCAGAAATCTCGCAGGTATATGCACCCGCATCACCGGATACTGCGGATGCCTTACTGAACGTTGCCGCCGTCTGTCCGGAAACAGGAGATCCACCTTTCTTCCAGACATAAGAATAAGGCGGCACACCACCCGCAGCCTCAACCGCCATTTCAAGTTTCGCTCCGGCAGAAATCTGCAGCGTGCTGTTTAAATCGACCTTCACTTTTAGCGGCTCTGTCGTCAGCACAGGTTTACCTTTCAGACGCAGGGAAAACGTTGCAGCCACAACACCATTGGTTCCTGCAGACCAGGTATGCTGACGCACCTCTGCCATAAAGGTAAATCCGTTGCCTGACGGAAAAATAACTTTAAAGCCATACGTGGTGTCATTGTCATAGGCACTACGCAACGCGTTCTGGGCAGCATTGAGGTAAAAGTTGCCTGACATGGAAATCTCTGACGCGGCACCAAGACCGTTAATATTTTCCTGCTCAACAGAACACAGCGTGGTGACATCAATATCCTGCTTTTGTCCTGCGGTAAACTGCACTTCTTTGATTGTACAGCTCAGCCCAAGAAAGCTGGCAGAATCCAGGGTTTCTGCTGTTACCGGTGCAGACGAAATCATAATTTTCGTCAGTTGCGAACGCTCAAAATTAGAGGACATACTCGTCTCCTGAAAATAAAAAAACCCGCCAGCGGCGGGTGGGTAAAATCATTAACGACCTCAGGCTATTACCTGAAATTCAAGCATGGCTCTGCTCAGACGGGAATCAGGATCATAACCCTGCGTTTTAGAAATAACGGAGGGTGCCAGTTGCCTTACCGCATCAAGCGCCTGCTCACGGATATCATCTGCGTCATCAGGTACTGTTGCCCAGACATCGATCTGCACGGTAATTCTGGATTCAGCCTGACCATCAAGCACATCAGACGCAGTGTCAGAGACCACAGAAAATACCAGCCATGGCGGAGATACCGCAGGCTTTCCCTCCGTCAGCGGGACCACATAAGGATAAACCTGTCCTCCGGCCAGTTGAGACAGCAGGGAATACAGTGTGGTCTCTCTCATTTACTTAAGACCTCATCAATAGCCTGATTCATTCGCTGTATGGCAACCTGCGCCGCCAGTTCCTCTGTCGTATCAAACGCCGGACGAATGAACGGGTGAGCAGGCATGTTTACCGTTCCCAGTTCGACAAAGCGCCAGTAAAACGCATTTCGGGGATCGCTGGCTTTCATGCTGTTATCACTGTTTCCGGTTCGCAGATTTCGTCCGCGAATGTGGACTCCCGAGATAATTTCCCCCCGACGCTTTGAAGGCTGAGTGAGAACAACCACATTTTTCTTCAGTTTCCCGGTTCGCTCCGGCGCACGTTCAACAACTGCATCCCGCATA
>Ga0233370_1000044_pt1 | contig 14517 bp, 22 predicted proteins | sample ElkDunMinimDraft_2_FD_180686 | JGI IMG/M metagenome (GOLD analysis project Ga0233370, IMG submission 180686) | Fecal eukaryotic communites from dung pellets of Tule Elk in California, USA - Elk Dung D2 | ecosystem: Host-associated > Mammals > Digestive system > Large intestine > Fecal | place...
ACTCTTCCTCGAAGAACAGGCACGATACGACCTTTTCATGGTAGGCCGCAGCCTCCGTAATCTTCGGTATAATTCTCTGTGTAAATATCGTCGAAATATAATTAGGAGTATAAGACTTCTTCCACTTCTTATTCACGTCGAATGCAATGTCCGCATTCTTCACTTTTCTCAACTTCATGTCAAGAATTTCACGTTGCAGTTCAGTTAAATCAGCCCTCTCCATATAAAATTTTAATGTATCCATTAACGACGGCAAATTAGACTGAAACTCTGCTTCAGCAGCAGAATCTCCCAGCTCATAGAACAAATTAAACATCTCATAAACATGTTTCTCGTTCCTAAAGTCTATCCACACTTCCGATCCAGTGGCCGCATACTTCTTTTTCTTCCAATAATACTTACTAATCTTCTCCAAATCTTCTTCTGAATAACCACTCGGGTTTAACTTAGACCATTCTCTAAATAACATCAACCCAATATCATTATTCATCTTCACTCCCAAAGGGAGTACCTCAATACCCGCATCAAAATCAGCCGGGTCATTAAAAATCAAATTAACCTCTCCACTACCACATGGTATGGTTCCTCTATAGGAGTCGCGCAGTGTATATTGTTCACGACGTAGCTCTACAAGTTGGTGCCTCATTTTCAAATACTTATACTGCGGCCAGCGGTCAATTCTTTCCATAAATTCATCTATCTCATCTTGTGTAAATTTCTTAATTAGGTTCTCTCTTGGCTCTTTCTCTCGTTTATTATGCTTAATCTCCCAAAATGTTATCATCAAGTCTAACTTATCAATTTCTCTAAATAAATCCTTAAATACCTGAACTAAATAGTCAGGGCATTGTTTGAGTGCTTCTTCTCTTGAGAATACCTCTTTCTTAACCTTCGTTGGGACGGCCGCATACACATTCAATGAAGCTTCATTAAACGTAGGCGACTCCATAAGTCCCTCAAGCGATTCTGTTTTGTCCGCATTTTTGTCCCAGGTTCCATGTTTAGTCTCTATGTCAATTCCCTCTTGTTTGCCATTCAAGCCAGATGTACGGTCTTTGCCCCAAAGTAGGTAGTTACCCATGGTTTCCAATTCGTCTTCGGTTGGTGGGTAATCCTGAAACATGGGCTGGTTTAAGTAGTTAACGAGGAAAGTGTTGCGATCGTCACGGTATTCGATGGAGAAGTCAAGCTTTAAGCGGTTTGTTGCCATTGTGCGTATCTCCTGTGCGTAGGTCGGGATGCAAATCCTGTCTTATGTTGAATGCGCCCGACTCATAAATGTTAGTGATAGGACAAGGTAGGTGTTAGACGGAAGGTATGGATACCACGGGTCTACTTTTCCCTTGTTCTATATATATTATACACGAAATTTAGGGAAAAAGCAAATTTTCGGGAGGAAAGTGGAGAGTTGAAAAATTTGGGTAAAGGGTTGAAAAATTTGGTTCGTGGAACTTTGTTTCCAGGGCCCTACCCCTTCCGTTTTTCAATTTTTCTATTTTTTCCAAACATACCCCGGGCCCTCTGGGCGGTAGGTGGTTAGTTGTTCTCTAACCACTCTACCATTTTTGAATTTTCTTCTTTTAGTCTTGTCTTAATGTGTCCACCGTTCTTTTTACTGTCTTGTGTTACAGTGCCGAACAACTTAACAAAAGTTTTATATTCTTGTTTGTTCATTACATAGGCAAGGCTAAAATCTTTATTTACATAGTAGTAATAATTTGCGTTGTCGTTGTCAATGTAGTTGTCAGTGTCAGTGCCCTTGCATACTGTCGCACGACTTGACTTTATTTGTATGTCGTATATGTCGCAACCCTCTCGGTTGTCGGCTTTTTGTATCTTGTGTGTCAGAGTGTAGCGAACGACTTGCTCAGCGTGTTGTCCGTTATTTGTGTAGGTGCGTTCGATTTGTTCAAGTGTGATTTTTTTCATTTTGTTTACCTCATTTCCTTTACCTTACATATATATTATAACATATTCCCGGGCGTTTGTCAATAGTTTTTTGAAAATTTTTTATTTTTTTTATTCGTCATTTTCAACAAAATTTTAATAAAAAATTTTTTTATTTTTGTACATTTTGACTATTGACTTTTAGTGTGTTTTATGATATACTATATATGTCAGGTGAGGGGAGCACACCTATCTAAGAGGTCGCTAAGCGATGTGTAACAGTCTCGAATGAATATCAAATGCGCCAAGTCAAGAGGTAAAAAAATAAAAAAATTTTTGATTTACCTCTTGACAAATTACTCGGACTATGTTATAATATATACAGAAAGAAAGAAAAAGAGAGGCGCGACTATGATAAACATTAGAACACTAAAAAAGTTAAAGAACAATGATGGCTTGACTTTGAAAAAGGGCAAGGTTATAGAATATAAGACGGGTTGGCAAGTGGCTACTGAAGGCGTTGAGACCTACGACCTACGCGAAGCTATGAAGGCTATAAAAGCCTACAAGGGAGATTGCGGTGTATGGTTCGCTGATGGTGTGTACTACATAGACAAGAGCAAGAGAGTAAACACAAAACACGAAGCTATTGCAATAGGCATAGAGCACAAGCAAATAAGTGTATTTGGATGGGCAAGACATAACTTGGCATACTGCTAAGAGATGGCTTGCCCTCTCTTATATGTATATATATAGGTATATATAGGGATATGTAGAGCCCTCTCCTATGGGCCAGGCGCCGGCCGCATGGGGTGTATATATAGGGGTATATATAGGGGTATATTTGCCCGGGCCGATCATGGGCCGAACATATGAATATATGTTCATATGTGCATATGTAATAGGGGTTAAAAAAAGGGGTTAAAAAGAGGGCTTATATTTTGCCCTCTAAATACTGTATCATTTTTGAATTTTCTTCTTTTAACCTTGTTTTTATTGCACCACCATTTTTCTTGCTCTCTGTTGTAGTGGTTGAAAATTGACTTGTAAATTCAAGGTATTCTGCTTTGCTCATTATATAAGCACTTGAAAAATCACTTGTTATATAAGCATATCTTTTTGCGATGTCTTGTGCGATGTGCTTTGCAATGTCTGTGCCTTTGCACACTGTTGCTCTGCTTGACTTGATTTGAATGTCTTGGAAGTCTGCGCCCTCTCGGTTATCTGCCTTGCATACTTGACCACACATTGTGTATCTAAAAACTTGCTCTGCGTGTTGTCCGTTGTTCTTGTATGTTCTCTCTAATGCTTTAAGTGTTATCTTTGTCATAGGTCTCTCCCTCTCTTTCTGTATATATTATATCATATTTCCCGGGCTTTGTCAAGGGGTTTTTGAAAAAAAGTTGAAAAAATTTTTTTGAAAAAAGACTTGACAAAATGATAAAAATATGATATAATATATATAGAAAAGAAAGAGAGGTAAAACTATGCTTAAAAAAAGAGTTAGAAAAGTCTTGGAAAAATTCACAACGTTACGAGAACACGAAAAAGAGCATATTGAATGGCTTTGTATGATGTACGAAATATTTGACCACAACAACGCAAAGGTTTTTAAGATTTATATAAAAAAATTTCGCTTGTCCATAAAAGAGTGCTTGATATGGTATTATCAAAAACACGAAAAAATTTCTAAAAAATGATAAAAATTTTTCAAAAAGGGGTTGACAAAACCTCTTTTTTATGATATAATATATACAGAAAGAAAGAAAAGAGGTAAAAAACAATGAAAACAAAAATCAAAAACTTTTTTAATATTAAAGGACAATTCAAGTTTGAGTGGAACGATTTCCGTTGCTTACTCACTGTGATAAATGTATTCCTCATTATGACCATAGGTTTTGAGGTTGCTTGGTTTGGTTTGGCAATTTCTTTGCTTGGTTTTGTTAAAGATATGACAATGACAAACGACCGTCGTATTAATAGTACGATAATGCACTTATCAACAATTATTCTTAATGCTTATTTTGTGTATCTCAATTATGCAAGTTGAAAAAAGTTGAAAAAATTTTCAACTTTTTTCAAAAAAACTCTTGACAAATAGCAAAAAGTATGTTATAATATATATGTAAAGAGGAAAAGAAAAGAGGTAAACAACAATGACAAAAGTTAAAATGATATGCTTTGATATGGACGGAACAATCGCAGACCTTTACGGAGTGCAAGGTTGGTTAGAGGACTTACGCAACGAAAACACAAGACCTTACGAACAAGCCGAACCTATGTGGAATATGCAAGAACTTGCAAAAGTGCTTGAAAACTTGCAAAATCAAGGTGTCGAAATTCGTGTGATTACTTGGTTGTCAAAAGACAGTAGCGAGGAATACAAGGAAAAAACAAGACAAGCGAAAATTGAATGGCTTGAAAAAGTTGGTTTTCCTTATGACAAATTCCACGGTGTTGCTTATGGAACAACAAAAGCGAACGCAATAAGAAAATACCTTGAACAAGAGGAACTTGCAATTCTCATAGACGACAATGCAAAAGTCCGTCAAGGTTGGAAAATGGGCAACACAATAAACCCAACAACCGAAAATATCATAGATATACTTAAAGCCTTGCTCTAATGCAAGGTTTTTTGTTTGTGTGAACATATGAACACTTATTCATATGAGGCGGCCGCCCGGGATCGTCGCCCGGGCGCCTTCGGTGTTTTGCACAAATTTCCCTCTCGCCATGGGCAAAAGTTTGTGCAATTTGCCATATTGACAAAAGGGTGTTTTTGTGATATAATATAAGTGTCAAGGGGCGGGCAATAAGACTTGCACAGTATGTGTGAGCAGTCAGTCTTGAAAAAGTTTTTTGAAAAATTTTCAAAAACCTCTTGACAAATATCACAAAGTGTGGTATAATATAAGTGTCAAGAGGGCAAGATGTGTGAGTAAGCAGATTAGGTCTGTGCAGAAACCCAAGTCGACAAGAGGTAAACAGAAACTGTACCTTTTCTTGAACGAAAGCCTTCTCTAAAAAAGTTGCAAATTTTTTAGAAAACCTCTTGACAAATACCACAAAGTGTGATATAATATATATGTAAGGTAAAGAGAGGCAACGGTTAAAGCCGTAGCCCACGAGAGCAATATAAGTCCTCTCAACACTGTGTGTGCCTTGCAGCCCCAAGGTGTGTAGGTTTGGGGTATATAAATGTGAACCAGTGCCGTTTCGCTGAAATAATGACGGATTATGCCTACTACAAAGCAACCTGCAACCTACAAGGAGAGGGTTTTTACCTACCTCATTTTTCCCTCTCCTTGCCTGTCATAGATAAATTTTTCGGCAAAAGCTCGCGACCTGCGAGCTCTTTGTCGTTGCGCCCGGGCGGCCGCCGTGTTCATAATTTATTTACAAATTAACTCTTGACAAATGATTAAATTTGTGGTATAATATATATGTAAGATAAAGAAAGGAAAGGTAACTAAAATGAAACCACAACACGACACTCAACCATCACTCACTTATACAGTGACATTCCGTCACCAAGAGGGCAATCGCACAAGTTCTCTTGAGGTTAGACATCTCTCTAAACAGGAAATCGGTCAGGTTCTTATAACTTATGGTGATATGTACCGTAGTATAGAGGTAATATGCGACCAAACAGGTGAGGTTGTTATCACTCAATACTTCTCGTTAGAGTTTTGGGGACAAGAGGGGTAACTCCCTCTCCCTCTCCCTCTCCCGAGAGGCGGCCGATCGTGCCCGGGCGATCATATGAACGTATGTTCATATGTTCATCCCTCTCCGTGAAAAATTTTTTAAAAAATTTTTCAAAAAGTACTTGACAAATGCTTTTATATATGGTATAATATAAGTGTCAAAGGGGCGAGAAACAAAAACCAAAGATACGAAATGGGCGCGCACAAGTAGTTAGGTTATTCAGTAGACACTCGTTTTTCCAAAAGAAAAATTTTTCAAAAAATTTTGAAAAACCCCTTGACAAAATACCAAAAGTATGGTATAATAATAATACCAAAGAGAGAGTAGCGAAAGCGACCACCGAAAAAAATTTTCAAGAAATTTCAAAAAAGGTCTTGACAAATAGCGAAATCTATGGTATAATATATATGTAAATAAGGGTAGCGACCAATCGCCAAAAAGAAAGGAAAAAAATTATGACAAATCGTGAATTCTACAAGGCAGTTATCGAGGCAAACATCAGTGAGGACATTACAAAGTTTGCACAGGAAAGCATTGACAAGTTGGACTCAAAGAACGAAAAGCGAAAGAACACGCAGACCAAGACACAAAAGGAAAACGAGGGTGTCAAGGTTGCAATCGTTGAGTGCTTAACTACAAATGGTGCTATGGTTGCGTCAGCAATTGCCGAAAAGGTTAGTATTTCAACACAAAAGGCAAGTGCGTTGTGCAAAATCTTGGTTGAGGAAGGCAAGGTTGCCGTTGCCGACATTAAGGTTAAGAACAAAGGTACTTTGAAACAGTATTCCGTAGTTGCCGACACTGAAAGCGATAGCGAGTAAGTGTGCGAGGGGTAATAATACCCCTCTTTTTGTTTGGCGAACATATGAGCATATGTGCATATGTTCAGGTGTGCCCGGGCGCCCCCAAATTATGAACAAATTGTAAACAATTCAAAAAAAGTATTGACATTTGGATGAAACTATGATATAATAATTACAGTAAGAAAGAGAGGTAAGTATTATGCAAGGTTTGATTGTATCTTTGATTCTATTTGGTGTTATTGTTTTTTTGTTGGGCACTATGTTTTTCATAGGCGAGGAAACAAAAAAAGGCAAGGTGTTAGTTGTTGTTATTTGTGTAGTTGCGTGGCTACTGTGTGCCTTTGGTGTATGGGGAAGTGTAATGCTTGAGGCAGACGATTGGAACAATGGCTATTGTGAATGTGGCGAAAAGTGGCAACCTTATGGTGTATCAGAAAGTAGGTATGGCACAACCACTAAATACTATTATTGCCCAAACTGTTATAATGAAATAGAAAAATAAAAATATTTTTCAAAAAACTATTGACAAATGCTGAAAAGTATGTTATAATGTATATGTAAGAAAGAGAAAGAACGAGGTAATCAATATGGAATGGTTTGAATTTTCACTTAATGGTTTTTTAATCGCATTTATCGTGCTTAATGTAGTCAATGTAGTTATCCAAACTATAAAGAGTATCGCAACAGTAAGTTGGGGCAAATGGGGTGCAAGTATCACAAATGCCGTTGCTTATGGACTTTATACAATAGTAGTTGTATATATGAACGCAGACGGACTTGGACTATTTTGGAAAGCATTGATAATCGCATTAGCAAACTTAATCGGTGTGTATGTAGTCAAGTTAGTTGAGGAAAAGAAAAGAAAGGTTAAGTTGTGGAAAGTTGAGGCGACTATTCACTCACAAGGAATAGAGCCAAACAATGACGATTGCATTATTGAATTAAAAGAAAACAACATTTCCTTTAATTACATAGACGCAAACAAATATATCATTCTCAACTGTTATTGCGAAACACAAGAGGAAAGTGCCAAAGTAAAAATGATTTTGAACAAATACAAAGCAAAGTATTTTGTAAGCGAAACCAAATCACTATAACAAGAGAGGGCAAGTCCCTCTCCTTTGGCGTTTGTCTAAAATGCGGCCGATCGTGCCCGGGCGGTTCGTCATTTTGCACAAATAAGTCCCGCGCGAAGGTGATCTTTTTGTGCATATTGCACAAACTTAAATTATTTTCAAAAAACTATTGACTTTTGCCCTCTCTTATGGTATAATAGTATTGTAGTTGAGGGGCGTCAAGTCAACCGTGGTATCCACAATCGACTTGAACGGAAAAATTTTTGAAAAAATTTTCAAAAACCCCTTGACAACACCAATTTTTTGTGGTATAATATATATGTAAGATAAAGAAACGAGGTAATCACAATGAAAAAAATCGACCAAAGAATTGCACACTTTATAGTTTTTGATAGCGAAACTTGTAATACTATCAACGACAACGGAAAACTTGATATGTCAAATGTCCTCTGCTACGATACAAGTGGAGTGGTATGCGACAAAAGAGGAAAAATCTACGAAAAGTTTTCCTACATTCCAAAGGAAATTTGGGAAATGAAAGACCTAATGCAAAGTGCCTACTATGCTCACAAAATACCTCTCTATGAGGAAATGATAGCAAAGGGCGAAATGCAAGTGCTACCTTTTTACGAAATAAGAAAAAGACTTTTAGCACTTGTCAAGGAGTATAGAGTAAAAGCAATAATGAGCCACAACGCAAGATTTGATTGCAACGCACTCAAAATCACACAAAGGTATATAACAAAATCAAAATATAGATTTTTCCTACCTTTTAACCTACCATATTGGGACACTCTCAAAATGGCACAAGACACTATTTGCAAACAAAAAAGATATATCAAGTTTTGTCAAGAAAATGGTTATATGACCAAGCACAAGACACCAAGACCAAGAGCAACTGCCGAAATACTTTATAGATATATCACAGGCAACAACGAGTTTATAGAGAGCCACACAGGACTTGACGATAGCATAATTGAGGCACAAATTTTTGCTCACTGTGTAAGGCAACACAAGAAAATGCGTAAAGCCCTTTACGAATAAAGGGCTTTACCGAAAGGAGAAAATTATGGCAAAGCATAAATTTATTTTAGAAATTGACCTTGACGAAACAAACGAAAAAGAACGCCAAAAGTTTGATAAGGAAATGGGCGAGGGTGCTTGTATGAAAGATTTTATAGCAAGCATTGAAGACTATGTCGCGGACATATTGCCGATGGGTATTGATATAAAGATATTTGAAGCGTGAACATATGAACACCCGTTCATATGTTCGGGCGCGCCCGGGCGCCGATCATGTGATCACATGAACATATGAACATATGTGCATATGATAATATAAAATTTTTTCAAAAAACTTTTGAAAAACTATTGACAAATAGGCAAATATATGATATAATAATATAGGAATGAGGGCAAGACCACTCCCTCTCCCAAAAAAATTTTTCAAAAAATTTTCAAAAAAGTCTTGACAAAAGGCAAAAAGTGTGGTATAATATATATGTAAGGTAAAGGGAGAGGTTGTCCAACAACGGAAACCTTGAACGAATGTCAAGGGGCGAGGGGAACAAACTGTACTCCAAAGATAACCACTCTCAACGGAGAGAAAAGGTGCTTGGAGAGGGGAGAACCTACCTTGCAAGGCTTGAAAAAATTTTTTGAAAAATTTCAAAAAACCCCTTGACAAAACCTTAAAAATATGTTATAATATATATGTAAATAAGAGGTGGCGACCCTAAACGCAGAAAGGAAATCATATGACTAACAGAGAATTTTTCAAGGCAATCATCAACTCAGAGGTAAGCGAGGAACTCAAAGCACACGCACAGGCTGAAATCGAAAAGCTTGATAGCAAGAATGAGAAACGCAAGAACACCCAAACCAAGACCCAAAAAGAGAACGAGGTTATCAAAGACCAAATCGTTGCTCTCATTGAGGAAAATGGTGCTATGGTGGCTTCCGTAATCGCAACCAAACTCAATATCTCAACTCAAAAGGCTTCGGCACTTTGTAAGCAACTTGTTGAGGAAAAGGAACTTGTCGTAACCGACATTAAGGTTAAGAACAAGGGAACTCTCAAACAGTATGCCCTTGCTCCAAGCAATAGCGAGGAGTAAGAGAGAGGGGAGAGGGCAAATGCCCTCTCTTTCGCACACCCAACATATGAACATATGAACATATGTTCATACGAGGGCGGCGCCCGGGCCGATCGGCAAAATGCACAAAAAGATGGCGAAAAATTTGTGAAAGTTTGTGCATTTTGACTATTGACTTTTGGTGTGGGATATGGTATAATAGTAGTGTAAAGAGGGGAGTAGAGGACAAAAGTCCACGAAAAAAAATTTGAAAAATTTTTCAAAAGCCTCTTGACAAAATACCAAATCTATGGTATAATATATATGTAAGATAAAGAAAGGAAAGGTAATCACTATGGCAAATGAAAAATCAAAGAAAATTCTCCACGAGGAGTTGAGGGCAAAGTTCCTTGAACAGTATATCGCCTTTATGAAAGAGCAAGGCGAGGAAGTCCTTGTAATCGCTTCTAACGAGGTGTGCATACCTTGTGTAGATAGCGAGGGCAACGAGGAATATATGTGCGTAAGGTTCAAAGTTCCTCTTGGCTCAAAAGATGAGGCTTTTGATGGCTATGCTATGGCAGAGGACTACAACGCAAAGGTAGTAGCCAAAGCCGAAAAGGAAAAACTTGCGAAAGAGAAAAAAGAACGCAAAATCGCAAGAGATAAGGCTATGCGAGAGCAAAAGGCAAAAGCAAGAGCCGAACACGAAAAACCATAAGGCGAGAGGGCGAAAGCCCTCTTTGTCGGTTGGTATATATGAACATATGAACATATGCTCATATGTCGCGGGCCGCGCCCGGGCGAGTTAGTCTAGGCTAACTCAAAAAATTTTTTATTTTTTTAAAAAAGGTATTGACAAACAGACAAAAGTATGGTATAATATATATGTAAAGAAAGGAAAGGTAAGAATTATGGAACAACTTGACCCAGTAAAAACTTATTACGAGCCGATAAGCGAAACAGTTATCTGTGAGTTTGAAGGCAAAAGACACATTGAATACTTTTGGGACAGTCACGGAAAACTCACTCCGTTTGAAACTGCCGACAAGAAAAACCATTACAAGTCAGGCAAGTTCAAGGTTGTAGAGGTAAAATACTATTGGTGGTGTGAGGGCGATACAAAGCGAGAGTTTTGCACTTGGAAACTGTATTGCAACGACAAACTTATAGAGAGTGATGTCTATGAGGTATTAAAAACCAAAATCAAGGTTGTAGTAGGTTGGGGTTAATACCCAACCGAAAAAACTTTGAAAAAATTTTCAAAAAAGTATTGACAAATCGTTCAAAGTATGTTATAATATATATGTAAGATAAAGAAAGGAAAGGTAATAATTATGCACCCACAAATGTTCACACAAGAAAGAGAGCCAATGTTCACTCTCACACTCTCACACAACACACCAAACGAGGACACCACAGTAGTCAAGCGAAATATTCCAAAGTCAAAACTCGTAGATATTATTCGCTCAAATATGCCAATGTTCCGTAGCATTGAGGCAACCTCACAGGAAACAGGCGAACTTGTCTATTCAAGATATGCCGACCTCGACTTTTACGAGGAATGTGGCGAACTTGACAACCCTCTTGATTAAAGGGGGGTTGCAAGTATGAAATGGGAAAGAGTTTATGATAGTGAAATCTTTGACGAGGACAACATAGACGACGCACTTGCCGAATGTGTGGGCGACGAGGAACTAAAAGATGCAATAGACGAGTTCTTTACTTTTGGTTACTTATGGAAGCATTTGAGCGAGGACGCAAAAAGCGAAATCTATTATGTAGCAAAAGAGATTGCACTCCACGAATACTTTAACGAGTTGGACGAGGACGAGGACGAGGGTTAAGTCCCTCTCCTTGTTTTTTGACGTTTGCCGAAAATGGCGCCCGGGCAGATCATGGCCGCGCATGCCCGGGCACAAATTTGTGAATAAGTCAAGTCTTTTTTTGTAAATTTTTTATGAATAATTTTTTAATTATACAAAATCGTGTTTTTGTATAGTTAGTGTCCGTGTATTGTGGGCAGTGTCGTTGAGTGGCGGACAGAGGGTAGCCGTGGTCATTGGCGCCCGGGACCGACCTCGCCTCTCCCCATACAGGTCCGGCAGCTGCGAGCTGCGAATGAGCTACGATTATGGCAGCTGCGAAGTGAGCTGCATCCCAGGGAGCTACGACCGGCCGCAGCCTACGTCCGTCACAAAGTTAGCAGCTGCGAAATGTTGTTCATAATTTTTTTACAAAAAATTCACAAAAAATATCTTGATTTTTTTTAAAAAATATGGTATAATATATATAGAAAAAATAAAAAAAATATTTTAAAAATTTGATTTTTTCTAAAATTTGTGATATAATATATATACAGAAAAAGAAAAAAATAAAAAATAAATTTTGAAAAGGAAGGTACACACGATGAGCAAGAAGCAAACAAACGACGCATTAAGACAAGACTATTTCGCAAAGGTTATGGAGTTCTTCAAGTCTATTGACGAGGACGTACTCCGTGTAGGCACCGCAACACTCGCAATCCCTTGTGTAGACGCTGACGGCGACGACAGCTACGTAGAGGTTGTAGTTAAGGTTCCAACAGGTAGCAAGGATGAGGCATACGACGGCTACGCACTCGCAGAGGAATACGCAATCAAGGAAGCTGCAAAGGCAGAGAAGAAGAAGGAAGCTGATGCAAAGAAGGCAGCTAAGATTGAGAGAGACAAGAAGAAGAGAGAACAGCTCGCAAAGGCTAAGGCTGAGCGAGAGGGCAAAGCTGAATAATAAAACGAGGAGCTGCGGCTCCTCTTTCTTTTTACCTATTGAATTTTCCGCCGGGCGACGCAAAATTTGACAAATTAAAAAATTTATGCTATATATTTATATTTATATTTCCCCTTTTATTATAACATAAATTTATAAATAAATCAAGTTTTAATTGTCCCAAAATGCGGGCAGGCAAGCCTCTGTCCTAACGTGATCGACCCGCCGCAGGCAACGAAAAAACCCAACTCAATCGAGCTGGGTTTTCTTCTATTCTACTTTTGCGTTAGCCGCAGCTGGGAGAGGGATTAGCCCTCAACCTTTGCGTAAGCCTTTTGAGTGCCCTTCTTAGGAATCTTCACGTCTGACACAGTTGCCTTGCCAGCTGCTACGATTGTTCTAAGGAGTGAGCTTGCCTTTTGTACAGACACGCCGAGCTCAGTAGCTACATCGGAAGCTGTCTTTGGAGTTTCGCCAAGAATGTCGTTCACGATTGTCTCGATGAGTGGAGCGTTCTCAACTGCTGCCTTTGATGGCTTGTTCTTTCTCTTCTCGTTAGCTGCATCCATCTTTGCGATTTCTGCTGATGCGTGCTCTCTGATTTCGTCTGCGAGTGTCTCGTTTGATGCGATTGCGTTAAGGAATTCTCTGTTAGTCATAATAACCTCTTTCTGTCACACTTGGTAGTGACCGACCAGTTTTAATTTATATTTTAACTCGGAGATTACTTTCTCCGAAAGTTAATCGGTTTAGTGAGAGGGATTTCTCCCTCTCGTAAGAAAGGAATGAAAGGTAGTGTATAGTCATAGGGAGTTGGACTAAAAGTCTTTTCCCTTTTTCTCTATATATATTATATCATAATTTTCTTAATTTGTCAAATTATGTGTTGTCTCTTCCCGTACAATGACGGGTCGGCCGCATCCATCATATTTGTCTGCGTCCATTACAACATATTCGCTTCTCAAAGAACACGAGCTGGAAAACAGTTTATCTCTTTTCCTTTTCTCTATATATATTATACCACCATTTTCACAAAAAGTCAAATTCTCAATATCCCTCTCTCCGAGAGGAATGGGAGATAATGGAGAGGGAAAGGTGGTGGTAAGCCCTCTCCGTGGTGGGGAATTTTTTATTTCTTTTTCCCTTTATCTCTATATATATTATAACACGATTTTGGGGATTTTTCAAATTGGGAGAGGTGTCAAATTTTGACTGAGTAGGGAAGTACGTAGAGGACCTGCGTACAATTCGTTTGCAGCTACGTATGTTGAGTGCGGCCGATCGATAATGTATATTCATAGGCAAAAAAAATTTTCACAAAAGAAAAAATTTGATTTATTGGTGTGTAGGTGCCAGGTACAAACTCTCCCTTTTTCTCCACTTCCCACAATTCGCATGTCCGCCATATCCCACGCGATCACTACCCTGACTTCCATCGGGTCACTATATAACGTATCTATTCTACGTAGTATATCTACGTACGGAAGGCAAAGCCCGTTGGGTCCTGATTGTGTCCTATCTGTCCTGTCCTGTTTTGTTGGTTTACGCTGTCCTGTTTTGTCCTGTTCTGTGTTGTGTCCTGTCCTGTATATGTAGTAATATATGTCGTATTAGGGTGCGGAGCACAATGTGTTTTGTCCTGTCCTGTCCTGTTTTGTCCTGTTATACTTAGTAGTATACGTAGTAGAATATGTTGTAGTGGTATGTAGGATGCGGCCGACTGATGGTGTATAGTGATGGGCAGGTATTTGTTTTGTTACCTGCCCTGTATATGTTGTTATTTATGTAGTAATATATGTAGTAATATATGTAGTATAATACTATATAATAATTACCGCTTACATTTTTTACGTGAACTTTTGTTAGAGTGACACTAAACTTTTTGATACCACGAATTTTCACGAAGTATAATATGTAGTATAATATGTACATATACGGCCGGTTGCTACGCAGCGAGCAACGGCGCAGACTTACGTAGAAGAAATACTTAATAATGCGGGCAGTCCAAACGACTGGGCAGTGAACGCAGAAAAACCGCACTCTTTTTCGTTGAGTGCGGCCGACTGATGATGTAAGGTGATGGGGTTAGTCTATGTCTTGGGATGAAGAGCCAGGCGCAGTGTAGTGGTCATTGAAGTAAGCCACTCTGCAATCAACTGAATTAACATACTCACAGTTGTCACAGTTGTTACCCATACAGAAAGTGGAGAACTCTTCCTC
>Ga0233370_1000046_pt1 | contig 14184 bp, 17 predicted proteins | sample ElkDunMinimDraft_2_FD_180686 | JGI IMG/M metagenome (GOLD analysis project Ga0233370, IMG submission 180686) | Fecal eukaryotic communites from dung pellets of Tule Elk in California, USA - Elk Dung D2 | ecosystem: Host-associated > Mammals > Digestive system > Large intestine > Fecal | place...
CCCGCATATGTAATGATAGCAACGCGGTCAGTAGGATTCAACTGATCGACCAAAGTAAGAAGCGCAGATGTATATAAAAACAATTTATCAAGTGAATCCATAGAACCCGAGATGTCCACAAGGAAAACATAGTTGGCGGGGACCATCTCTTCTGCGGTCACGCTCTTGCCTTTTAGTCCAAGACGGAGGAGATAATGGTCTGTGTCCCAAGGACAAACACCCACCTCTGCATTGATAGCAACTGCATCTTCTGGTTCTGTATAGTCGAATGTAAAGTAGTTGAGGAACTCTTCGATACGTACAGAAGATTTGGAAGGAATTTTTCCTTCTCTTATATACCTACGCATATATGCATAACTGGCTCCATCAGCATCTACAGAGAAAGTAGAAGTTGGTTCTTTGGAGGTGGAGATAAACGAATTGTCCGTAAATTCTTCAAACTTGTCGCCCGAAGGCATATCCTCGACAGGTTCGCCATAAGCATCACCCATAGCGTCGTCAAAATATCCTTCACCTGGGGCCACCGGTGCAAATGAACAACTAGAGAATGTGAATGTGATAGCGGCTGCGAAAGCCATAAATGTAATCTTTTTCATATGCGTGAGGGTTTTAAGGGTTTGCAAAGTTAATATATTTTTTTGAGTTGTGCAAGAGTTGGTTAAAGATTAGAAGCGATAGCCTACAGAAAAGGTGAAACATCTATCAGGGAAACTGCGTCCTGTAAATAATGCTCCGGCTTCGAAGCTGCCAAACCAATGATTTTTGCCTACAGAGATACCCAATAATGTAGCTTGCGCGGCAAAAGTATGCCATATATTGCGAGTTTGGTCTTTGGTTTCCAATTGCATTGCATAACCAACACCGATTCCAGAATATAGATTCACCCAATCTCTATGAAAATACGTGAAAGTAGCAGTAGGAATCACATGAACCCAACCTTCGGTAAAGTCTAATATTCGAACATCTGTGACGAAATCATCAAAAATATAATCAGATCCCTTATCCCAGATCGTATTGACTTGCACACCTGCTGCAAACCAACTATTTACACGATATTGATAATCAATAAAGATATTAGGTAAAATCAAACTTAGGTGTCTGCCATCTAGTGGGCGCTGCGAGTACTGAACTACAGCTGATGGCACAGATGGTGGAGGCAAAGGAGTCGTATATCTTTGTGCATAATAGATAGAACAATCACCCACACCAATGCGCAACTCATGAGGGTTCTCGGCACGAGTGTCTTTGGTTTCTGCCTGCGCACTATTCCACGCAACACCAGCGATGAGAATAGTCAATGTGAAGATTAATCGTTTCATAGGAGTGGAAGTTTTAAGGGTTCTAAGAGTTCTAAAGGTAGGGTATTTCTAGGGTATGCCTATACTAATATATCGTGTATCTATCGTGTATCTATCGTGTATCTATCGTATATCTAACGTATATCTTACGTAGTTGATAGCGGAGAGATAGCGGAAGATTAACGTATTCGAGGGACTTTAGTGAGGACCACTTGTTTCTTTTCTACATAATTTTGAGTTATTGTTCCAAGTGGTTTTTCATATACATAGTTAAAACCATCTATCACTAATGTGAGATTCCCCCGGAAAGAATATGGGCACACATATGGAGTACCATATATCTCTTGACCATCTTCTGCATAATGGATTGTAGAGATATACAAAGAATCCGCGGTTGCAGTATAATGAAAAGGCAATCCGGTATCGTATTTAGTTGAAGAAATATACAACTGTCCTTCTTCATCGAAAGTAGCCGTCCAATGGTCACCAACCACATTCCAATGTCCGATAAGCGACTGAGGGCCTTCAGGTTGCTCGCAAGCGGTAAATAAGAAAGCAGTTGCAAGTAGCAAAAAGAAAATTAACTTTTTCATAATTGTACTATTTTAATGATTATACATTTGTCGTTTTAGAAGCGATAACCTACAGCTATGGAGCAGAGGCGGGAGTCGTAGAAGTACTCATATCCACCATACCAGAAAAAGGTCAATGTGGATAAACCACCTATTTCGGCTTCAGCGAACCAATGTTCGTTGCCCACATTTACACCAAACAGAGTAGTATTAAACGTAATGCCATGGGCATGTTCGTTTGTACCAAGGCACGACCATGTATATCCAACACCTAAAGCAGAATACAATTCAACGACTGGATGACGATAGTAAGTAGCACGCAGCGATGGAACGATACTTAGGTGCGAGAGATGTAATTTATCATTCTTTTCCACCAATGTTTTGTAGCCATTGTATAATCTACGATGGTCCGTGGCTTGAGAGAAATTAACCTCTGCACCCACTGAAAGTAAAGGGGTCAGTCGGTAGTTGTAACTAACGAAGATATTTCCGATATTCGAATAGTACTTGTGCTGCGCTGAGCGGTAATTCATTAAGAACTCATGTGCCTCGGAGGCAGACATACCCTGTATGTAGTCTAACGTAGAAACAGGGATACCCGGAGGGATAATGTCAAACACATCTAAATATAGATGCATTATCCTATTGGTGCTCATGCCCCAACCGACTCGAATAGCATGGCGACCATGTGTATATTCCTGATTATCCGCCCAAAGAGGCAGTGTCATTAACACCACCAAGCAGATTGCTATCGTTCTTTGAATCTTCATACACCTTATATATTATTGCGCAGGTTGAACAAAATCGATGGTTATGCCTAATGTATTGGAGTCAGTGAATTTATAGAGTTTACCCGTTACGATGATCTCCTCGCCCACGGCAAAAGGACTAAGCAAATAATAGTCAAAACGGATGAATGAATGCGTAGTAGCATCTAACAAGAAATAAGTATTATTTTGCGCGCGAACCGTAGCATAGTATTGTCCACTAAACGTATTAAGCCCGAGCTTACCTTTCACGCTCAGATAGGAAGAAGGATTCCCAGGTGCCATCGGATTGTTGGGTGGCGTAACCGTATCAGCCAAGACTGAAGAAATAGAAAAATCTGTAGGGCTGTTTAAGTCCACGATAGAACCAGAAATACCATCATCAGGAGAACCAGCAGGAGCAAACGGGCCTGGAGAACAAGAGTACAACATGAGCATTAGACTCACGAACCAGAGGAGCAAGAAAATCAATTGTAGGCGAAACGTTTTCATACACATAATATTTTTGTTTGAAATCCGCTGCAAAGGTACTGCTTTTTTTTGACATGACCAAAATAAAAACTGATGCAGCATGCAAAAACGGCATTTTACAATTAACTGATTATCAAAGTATTATAAATTTGCTAAAATAAAAAACTGATGCAGGCATAAAAAAGTGCTTGCAAGAGTGGAAAAAATGTTGTAATTTTGCATCGCAATAGCGAATAAGGAACCAAGAGTCAAGACTAATTTGTTATGAAGACAAAATTTATAACCATAATCATATTATTGGTGTGTTGCTCATGCTCAAAAAAGGCCATTATCGAGAGTGATGAGTTGCAAGAGGCAATCGCGCAGGTGTGGTTAGATACAGAGTTGGCACAAGAGATGTTGAATGGCATAGACATCAGCACTTTGAGTGACTATGAGCTGGAGCGTTACCATTTGGCAAAAGCCCATCTGATGTTGAAGCGCGAACTAAGATTGCCTACGGAAAGCGATATGGAAGCATTGGCAAATTACTTTGAGCATTGTGGAGATGTAGCTAGTGCTTCCGAAGCCTATTATATACAAGGTGCATATCTCAATTGGATTGGAAAGAATACGGACGCTATGCAATACTTGAAAAAGGCAGAGAACTATCCTGCCTTATCCATCATTCGAGGTATGACTTATTACAAGATGGGGCGTATTAGCGAAAGCGAACAACTATATGAGATCGCTCTGAACAACTACGAAAAAGCACTACCCTATTTGGAGGAAGCGGGATTGCCACTCTATCTGGCTTCGGTATATAGAGAACTGGGTAGAAATAGCAGCGAGAGCAGAGATATGTATTTTGAGAAGGCCCTATCTGCTGCAAGGTTTATGAAAGATAGTATCCTGTATATGGATATTCGATACGCACAACTATCTGTCAGTCAGCCCTATTCGCCCGAGATAGCCCGTATATGTCAATACATGTGCCACGAAGTGGGCAGAAAGCGTTATGCCTATGACCTTGTGAAATACTATATCCGCACACACAAGGCAGATTCTGCCAAAATATACCTCGATATATTAGCCGCAGACACCACGGCGCAAATATGGAGCGAACAACAACATGCACTATGGAATAGCCAATACTTGCACTTGAAAGGCAAGAATAAAGAGGCATATGAGTCGCTATATAATCTGTATAACGCTTATTATAGAGGATTAGAAGAAGAAGGTAGAGCCAGTGCATTTGTGGCAGCGCAACACTTTGATAACGAAGTAGAAAAGGCAAAGAACTTGCAGTTGCAATTAGAGAAGCAGCAGTTGTATATCGTATTAGCAGCGGTGGTGATCATGATCCTATGTGTGGGCATATTGCTGATTTTATACAATGCGAAACGCCGCACAGAACGATTAACCGAACAAGCCCTTACCCAGCAGAAGATCAAAGAATTGCACAAGGAATTGCAACTACGGCGCGATGCACTCAAGCAGGTACTGAACCAACGTTTGGAACTCAACAAGAACCTACAAGAAGCCCTGCTAACGAAGAAGAAAGGGGAATCCATCCCCGATTGGGCACAACAATTTATTGACTCCAACATCTTCTCTACGGATGAGCAATGGGAACACTTCTTCAATGAGTTTAACGGCTGTTACGGCGATTTGATGCAACGTTTACAGACGGAATATCCACGTTTGACAAATACGGATATGCAGGTACTAGCATTATATATTTTGGGATTGGACAACTCGGATATATGCCTGCTGATGGGTCTGACACAGCGCACGATATGGAGTAGAAGAATGCGTATCAAGGCGCGTGTGGGATTAGGAGAGAAAGAGTCGCTGGATAAGTGGATTACAGAGAGGTTAAAGGTTAAAGGTTAAAGGTTAGAGGTTAGAGAAAAGAATAGACTGCCTAGATGGGCAGTCTATTTCTTGTTATGGTTGTATCGAAATTACTTCGCGTAGCTGACAGCGCGGGTTTCGCGGATGACGGTGATACGGATTTGACCAGGATAGGTCATCTCATCTTGGATACGCTTAGCGATATCGAATGAGAGGAGCTCGGTCTCCTTGTCGCTGAGTTTATCCGCACCTACGATCACTCGGAGTTCACGACCCGCTTGAAGCGCATAGGTCTTGGTTACTCCAGGATAAGACATGGCGATATTCTCGAGGTCATTGAGACGTTTCACGTATGCCTCTACAATCTCACGGCGTGCACCAGGACGTGCGCCAGAGATGGCGTCACAGGCTTGTACGATAGGAGCGATGATAGACTCCATCTCCATCTCCTCGTGGTGAGCACCTACGGCATTGCAGATATCTGGTTTCTCGCCATACTTCTCGCAGAGCTTCATACCGAGCTGTGCGTGTGGCATCTCCATATCTTCGTCGCTGACCTTACCAATATCGTGGAGCAGACCTGCACGACGTGCTTTCTTAACGTTGAGACCCAACTCGGCAGCCATAGCCGCACAGAGGTTAGCTGTTTCGCGAGCGTGCATAAGAAGGTTTTGACCATAGCTAGAACGGTATTTCATCTTACCGATGAGGCGAACGAGTTCTGGGTGCATACCATGAATACCAAGGTCGATGGTAGTACGTTTACCCGTCTCGATGATCTCCTCCTCCACTTGTTTGGTGACCTTAGCCACCACCTCTTCGATACGTGCTGGGTGGATACGACCATCTTGCACGAGTTGGTGAAGCGAGAGGCGTGCAATCTCACGACGAACAGGATCGAAAGCAGAAAGGGTGATCGCCTCTGGGGTGTCATCGACTACGATTTCTACGCCAGTAGCTGCTTCGAGGGCACGGATATTACGTCCTTCACGACCAATGATACGTCCCTTCACCTCGTCATTATCAATATGGAAAACTGATACAGCGTTCTCTACCGTTGCCTCAGAAGCAATGCGTTGGATAGATTGGATGATGATCTTCTTTGCCTCTTTGCTGGCGGTGAGGCGTGCCTCGTCCATGGTATCGTTGATGTATGCCATGGCAGCGGTTTTTGCCTCGTCACGAAGCGCATCTACGAGTTGCTTTTTGGCTTCCTCGGCAGAAAGGCCAGATATTTGCTCGAGTTGTTGCTCTGCCTTTTGGTGGAGGCGCTCCACCTCTTGGCTCTTGTGTTCAACGGCTTTTTGCTGATTCTCTAGCAATTGCTTGGTTTGGTTCAGTTCGTTTTGGGCACGTTGTACGTCACCTTGCTTTTGATTGAGTTGTTGCTCACGTTGTTGTTGACGTTGCTCTTGTTGTTGGAGTTTTTGCTCAGCTTGACGCACTTGTTTCTCGTGTTCGAGTTTGAGAGCAATAAACTTCTCTTTTGCCTCGATGATTTTGTTTTTCTTGATTACTTCGGCTTCAGCCTCCGCCTTTCGTAAGATTCCTTTGGTATGTAATTTGAAGATTAGGAAGCATATGAGTGCTCCTACCAACATACATACTAGTCCTATTATTACATTTAGTAGCATAATTTTTTTATTTAATGTGTTGTATTATTATTTGATTTAATTCTTGTATTTTCTCATCAATAGGTTGCAAGCGATTCGCATGTGCATCTGCCTGCAGATTGACCGCCATATCCAATGCCACATACACCCATAATTGCTCTGCAGAACGGTTGGGAGCCAACTTTTGATAGTATCTATATCGTTCGTTGATTTTCTCCGCCGCCTTACGATAGAGGTGCTCCTTATCCGCCTGTACATTGAGCGAGATATGGTGGGCATCCAACTGAAGGGTGATATGTTGTTTACGGGGTTCCATTAGGGGTTCAAAGTTGTTCAATGTGGTTCAATATTGTTCAATATTGTTCAATGTGGTTCAATGTTGTTCAATGTGGTTCAATGTTGTTCAATTTGGGTTTGTTATTGCTTGAGGAGCTCTAATGCTTTATCAATCCTAGAAATAATGGCGGTAAGTTTTTGTTTGGCTTTTTGGCGTTCCTCTTCGCTTATTTCCTGTCCCGCAATCATCGCATGGGCTGCTTGCAAACGTGAATAATCCTGCTTGACTTGCTGCAACTCGGCATGTGATTGCAATATCTCCTCACGTTGTCTAACATTTTCCTCTTTGAGCAAACGTACTTGCTCCTGCAACTCCTGGTATTGAGTGAGAAGTTGCTGGATATTTTGCTCAAGAAGGACTAGTGAATCCATAGATTAGAAACTATAACCTACACCCAAACCGAGAATGCTCTTGAATTGTACGCGCTCTGCCAAAACTCCGTCTTTATCAGCGATTTTCACGCCATTGTAGTATTTAAGAGAAGTAGAGAGGGTGACATTCAAACATTTGAGGAATTGGTAGGAGATGGCTGCATCCCAATCCACGTCGAAGTTACCAAAACGACGGTTGTTGTCGCGGTAACCGATGAACTTATTCTCCGCGTCAAACATCTCTGTCTTGTCCCACGCGTATGGAGTAAAGAGTCCCAAAGAAGTGATGATCTTCAAATCCTTGTAGGTATAGTTGATAGATCCCTTGAAGGTGAGACCCAACTCAGCCTTGAAGTTCTTGTAGATCTTATCATAGGTACCATCGGCATTTGCTGTTTTGCTATATGTCCAAGTACCATATTTCTCTTGCATTTGTTGGCGCAGACCCGCATGCTTAGCTTCCATATTGTCACCTACCACCGCTGTGGTGATTTGTCCTGCAACAGGAGAGAGGTAGATAGAGAAGATGGAATTAGGCTTCCAGTCAATACCGACAGAGATGTCTGTATAAGAAGGCGCTAAGAATTTGGATACAATCGGATCGTCTGCTTCGCTGCCATCGTATGCTTTACCTAGGTCAAATTGGCTTTTGAATCCAGCAGCAGCGGTCAGGAACCATGCTTTGTGGAATTGCCAACCGAACTTAGTCTTGAAGTCAATGACATCGCTTGTCTTTTGAAATGGATCGTATTTTTGATCAATAAAGGAAAGACCGTATTCCATGTTGAGGTTGGTTTCCCAAGAAAGGTTATTCTCGTTGTAGAGAAGGCGAACCTTACCAAAAGCTACGCCATTCACGTTGTTGTTACCACCAGCAGCCCAGTTAACTAGCCCTGTTGCACTGGCATTCAAGCCAATCACACCATTGCAAGCCCATGGAGAAGGTTTTTGCTCCGCCTCTTGAGCCAAAACCCCGAATGTCACGCAAAGGGCGAATAAAGAGAGTACGTATTTTTTCATCGAATTTCTTGTTAAATGTTTGATTATTATTGATTTATCTATTTATTTTCTTAATATTGTGCTGCATCATACACGTGATCAGCCACTTCTGAGCCTGCCAATTTCTCGATGATGCAGAATGCGAAATCACTACTCAAGCCAGGTCCTTTGGCAGTAATGATATTCTTCGACTCCACTACCAATCCGTCGATATGGCTTTCTCCGAGATACTCCTCGAAACCAGGGTAGCAGGTAGCTTGTTTGCCTTGGAGGATGCCCAATCGTCCGAGCACAGAAGGTGCTGCGCAGATGGCTGCGATGAGTTTATCCTCTTGGTTGTGAGCGACGAGCAAGTCGCAGAGAGGTTGGCATTCGTGCAGTTTGGTTGCTCCTCCAGGAAGAATCAACATCTCTGCATCCGCAAAGTCAACATCTTGGAATAGTTTATCCGCTTTCACTGCGATATTATGTGCTCCTAAGACAGATTCAACACCTGTCACCGACACCGTTGTCAAGGCGATATTAGCACGTCTGAGTAGGTCGATTGTTGTGATGGCTTCGATTTCTTCGAATCCATTGTCTAAGAAGATGTAATTCATACTTTTAAGTTTTAAGACCGCTCCGCTGTCAGACCGTTGTACTGTTTGACTACTACGTTGTCAGACCGCTTCGCTGTCGGATTATTGGTTAATTGAGTTTGAAGGTATATGTAATTTTACCTATTTGAGGTGTATCTCCTTCTGTAAATTTAGCTTGTCGCGCAGCTTGGAGAGCGAGTTGTTGGGTAGCTCGGTCGGAAACCGTTGTTCCCTCAGCCAACGTCGCACTAGTAACATTACCCGCAGCATCCACCTGAATCTTCACCACCACTTGTCCTGCTTGTGCGAAGTCCTCAGATGGCTTAGGCAGGCGTTTTACGTTTCTGCCATAGAGCGACCATTGTGTACCGTTGCTCACACCCATTCCCTTACCCACAGGGTTGCCTTTTACTCCAGCGGTGTTGGATGGAGAAGCATTCTCTGCGTTGGCACCTTCAGCCGTACCTGCTTGTCCAAAGAGGGCAGCGAGTTGGTTGGCCTTGTTGATAGCCTCTTGCTCTTTAGCCCGTTGTTCCGCCAGGGCTTTCTCCTTAGCGATACGCTCTGCTTCGGCACGCGATTCTGCTTCTTTGCGACGGCGAATCAGTTCTTCTTCCTCTGCTTTGCGTTTTGCTTCTTCTTCGGTTTGCTTCGCTAGCGCCAACGTCTCTTCGTCGTCTTGCACCATCAGGTCATTATTCGAAGGACGTGCTGGAGCAGGAGGCGCAGGAATTTGCTCCACCTGGGTCATTGGATCCAGCGGACGTACATCAGGCATACCGCCTCCGTCTTCCGAATCACCAAAAGCGACCACGATACCTTCGTCCTCCGCTTGTATGGGCGCATTGACTTGCAGCCACCATAACAGCAAGAAGACCAGGCACATAGATAGTATTGTACCCGCTAGGGCGATGATATGCGATTGCGTTTCCTTGGTCACTTCTTCGTTGCGATTACAATTTTCATCTTATGTTGATTCGCAATATCCAGCACATGCACCACATCGCGATAAGGAATATCTTGATCGGCGTGCAGCGCAACATACATGGTACTATCCTGCTGTTGGATCGAACTGAGGTATCCCTCCAGATCATCTGCAGCGATAGTTACCGGCTTTTGTCTGCCGAGTGCTACGTAGTAATTGCCAAGGTTATCGATACTCACCTTAGCCACCACCTGCTTAGTAGCAGTTTTCGCACGTGCGGTAGGCAGATTGATTTTAATATCGTTGGGCGAAGACATGGTACTTGCCATCACAAAGAAGAGCAACAGCAAGAAGATGAGGTCGGTCATCGACGACATCGCAAATGTAGCTTCTACCCTATTTCGACGTTTTAGAGCCATGAGCGTATTGTTTAGAGTTGTTCAGCGCGGCTAGTGCCGCTGTTCAGAATGGTTCAGAATTGTTAAACTGGCTCATTGAGGAGGTCCATAAACTCCATGGTGCGAGACTCGAGTTGGCGTACCACGCGGTCGATACGAGAAACCAAGAGGTTATAGGCAAACATCGCCAAGATACCTACGATCAAACCACCCACGGTGGTCACCATAGCTTGGTACATACCCTCAGAGAGCGAAGAAATCTCAATCACGCCACTAGCATTTTGCGCCATATTAAAGAAGGTTTGGATCATACCCAAGACAGTACCCAAGAATCCGAGCATAGGTGCTCCCGCAGCAATGGTAGCCATGAGTACAAGACCCTTCTCCAACTTACTCACCTCGAGGTTACCCACATTCTCGATAGCCACTTGCACATCTTGCATTGGGCGACCAATACGGGTGATACCCTTCTCCACCATATGGGCAGAAGGTGTATCCTCCTTGCGGCATAGTTTGATAGCAGAATCAATCTTGCCTTCCTTGATATAATCGCGAATACGATTCATGAAAGTCTTGTCCTCTTGGGTGGCTTTGGTAAGAATCACCATACGCTCAATAAAGAGGTAGATACCAAAAGCGAGCATCAATGCCAATACTATCATGATCCATCCACCATATCCCGCCATCGTGAGGAGGTTGATGGAATTATCCACTACAGTTTCTTCTACAAGAGCCACTGAGTCTTGCGCAGCGGTCATCATTGTGTCCATTTCAGTTTGAATTTGAAAGAGCATATTTGTATTGTTTTATTGTTTCTTCTATTCCTAAATATAACGCGTCCGCGATAAGCGCGTGTCCGATACTCACCTCGTCCAGCCAAGGAAACGCCTCGGCGAATGCCTTGAGGTTGTGGAGATTCAGATCGTGCCCCGCATTCAATCCCAGCCCGAGTTCACGCGCCTTCTCCGCCGCAGGGCGATACATCTCCAACGCCGCTTGTGGATTCTCCGCATAGATCTCAGCATAAGGTCCCGTATAGAGTTCCACGCGATCGGCACCCGCCTTAGCCGCATATTCCACCATCTCGGCATCGGCATCCACAAAGACCGAGACACGAATACCCGCATTCTTAAAACGCTGGATGATAGCGGTAAGCTTAGCCAAGTGGGCTTTTGTATCCCAACCATGATTGCTGGTGAGCTGATCGCGCCCATCAGGCACCAAGGTCACCTGTGCGGGCTTTACGTCCAACACCAAGTCCATGAAGGCAGGCTCGGGGTTACCCTCGATATTAAACTCGGTGGTAACCAAGGACTTGAGCGCATAGACATCCGTTCTGCGAATATGACGCTCATCTGGACGGGGGTGCACCGTGATTCCCTCTGCGCCAAAGCGTTCGCAGTCGCGCGCAAACTGCTCAACATCAGGCAGATTGCCTCCGCGCGCGTTGCGCAGGGTCGCCACCTTATTTATATTTACACTTAATCGGGTCATCTTTTCTGGATTATCGAACACAAAATATCGGGTGCAAAGTTACGAAAAATATCGCACATACGCAAGAAAAGCCCGCAATATTTTTTTCGAAGCAAGTAAAATCTGTTTATTTCGCAGACAGCGAACGGAAGATAGCTGCACGCACGAAGCAATCCAGACGGGTGTAAACCTTTGGTTTATGGGTCACAGGATCCAGTGGAGCATCTGCCTCTCCATGTTGGAGTTGCGCCTCAAAACGTTGACGCCATTGCGCCGCCAAAACCTCATCACGAAGCTCCATCTTGGCGCGTTGGCAAGCGGTTGTCCAATTGTCAATGCGTTGTTTCTCAGCACCTTTAGGAGGATTCTTCTTCCAGTCGCGTGGATTCTCTACCACATATGACTCTTGCGCGTATTGCGCAATCACGTTGCCATTCTCATCATAAACAGCTTTGCGGCGGAAGACAGTTTTGCTTTTCTTGGAGATTTTACCATGAAGACTTTCCAATGGGTAAATAAGGTTGGATTGTGCCATAAGATTTAGAAATTTAAATATTTATACTTTATAATTTTTCTTCCTTGGAGTGATAGCGAAGTCAGGATGAAAGTAGGATAAAGTCGGCTTAATCACTAACTAATCACTAAGTAATCACTAACTAATCACTAAGAGTTGGTAAGAGATTGCAAAGGTATAGAAAAGTTAGGACATACGCAAATTTTTAGGCAGAAAAAGTAAAAATTGTTGCGTATATTAGAAAAAAGTAGTAATTTTGCAAGCGGAAAGAAAGTAGTTTGCCGCACGAGATCGTGATGGTGTCGGGCAGATACAGAATATAGCATTGTAAACCCGAGGGTCGATGGGATATAAGTGACCAAAGGAATATGAAAAAACTATACTGGTTCTTATTGGTTGTATTTGTTGTAGGTCTGTCAGCATGCAAAAGTGCTCGTTCGACTGCGACCTATCAAGATCCTATCAACACACTCCGCACGGTAACTGTGGCCGATTTGGAAGTGGCAGAAACACGTATTTCCTATACCTATAGACCTAGTTATGCAGTGCGTTTGGGTGGCAGTCAGAATGTGATCAAGACGGCGGTTCAAGAGGCACTTAAAGCCCATGGAAGTGGTGATATCTTGATTGGATTGGAATATACTACCATCTCTAGATGGACTGTGTTCCCATTTTTGAGTCCAATCCGTGAGATTACGGTCACAGGTCGTCCTGCTAAATATGTGAACTTCCACAGTCTGCCAGAAAAGATTTGGGCGCCAACGAAGTTGTATCCAGATAACTTGCCAGAGAAGGAGATTAATAATTTTATTATTAAGCAGTAAGACGTTGCACAGAATATATTTTATTAAAACGACAACATAAACAACTTGCGCGGCAATCAACTCCCTGCCGCGCTTCAAGGAGAAAATGAATAATTGGCAGCGAAGCATCGGTGCAAAGACATATTGAATATAGCGTTATAAGCCCAACTTGATTACTTGAAACTTTAACAACTTCAATGTCTAATTTAACATATTTACTATTATGACTTTTAAACAATCCGTTGTACATGTGTTTGAAAACTTTTCAAACATTAATGGAAGGGCTAGCCGCTCTGAGTATTGGTGGTGGTATTTATTTACATGTCTTGTCCGATTTGGAATAGTAACATTACGTATTCTTATTGATAACCAAACAGCTGTAGCATTATTTATATTACCTATAACAATTTTAATGCTGATTCCAGATATATGTGTAAGCATACGTCGTAATCATGATAGTGGTCATAGTGGTTGGTGAATTATATGTCCAGTTGTAAACATTGTCATGTTGTTTCTTCCTTCTGATCCTGAAAAAAATGAATATGGTTATCCTGAAGGGATAGAAGAAGCTGAAGAAGAACTATAATTCAACAATATGTCAAATAAAAATGCACTCTCTTGCGGGAGTGCATTTTCTTATTATATATAAGGTGTAACCTTACATTACGATATTGACAATCTTGCCTGGAACGACGATAACTTTCTTTGGAGCGGTGCCGTTCAATTGTTTAGCGGTCAACTCGTGAGCCATTACAATCTTCTCCACCTCTTCACGAGGGGTATCCTTAGCCACCTCAATCGTGAAGCGCACCTTACCATTGAACTGAACTGGGTACTTCTGCGTGGCTTCTACCAAATATGCTTCGTTGCACTCAGGCCACTCGGCGTGGCAAACAGAAGTTGTTTCGCCACAAAGGTGCCATGCTTCCTCTGCAATGTGAGGAGCGTATGGAGCGAGCAAGATAGCGAAGGTCTTGAGGATCTCGACCTTGTTGCACTTGAGGGCTTGCAACTCGTTTTGCGCGATCATAAAGGCAGGGATAGAAGTGTTGAACGAGAAGTTCTCAATATCCCAAGTGATCTTCTTGATGAGTTTGTGCAAGCTGCGCAACTCCTCTGCTGTTGGTTCGTCGTTAGAGAGGGTCTCGAACATGTTCCACCACTTGCGCAAGAAGCGGTGTACACCATCGATACCATTGGTATCCCAAGGTTTGGACATCTCGAGAGGA
>Ga0233370_1000047_pt1 | contig 14165 bp, 18 predicted proteins | sample ElkDunMinimDraft_2_FD_180686 | JGI IMG/M metagenome (GOLD analysis project Ga0233370, IMG submission 180686) | Fecal eukaryotic communites from dung pellets of Tule Elk in California, USA - Elk Dung D2 | ecosystem: Host-associated > Mammals > Digestive system > Large intestine > Fecal | place...
CCACTCCGCCTGTAATATTTTTGTAGTCAAATTATACTCTCTGTATAATCGTTCATATTTCGTTCACAAAATATTTACAATTTATTCATTGACAAGCGGTTGCAATCGTGGTATAATGATAATAGAGGGAGAGTGCATACCCCCATGCGCTTCACCTCAGTGTACTCGTAGGGGGTAGTGTAGCCCTCTGCCCCTTCCTCCTATTGTAGTCAACTCCACGTCGACAAGTGGAGAGACAATAAAGTCAGGATGGAACGACCACCCTATCACAATCATTTTAATTGGAGTCAACTCCAAGGAAAGGAGCCAACTATGGCATGGAATGAACAGGTAGACCAGTTCCTGAAAGCCGCAGGTGAGCAGGCGAAAGGTAAGACACCAATCGCACAGGAAGTATTTGACGGCGTAATTCAGGAAGCAGGCACAGCAACACTCAGCGAAAAGGAGCAGTTTCTCAATAGCCTGTCCGGGCGTATCATCGACACGATGTACACGGACGCCGCATGGACGGATAAGTACGGAGACATCTTCTTTCAGAACTCTGAGCAGTTCGGTGCTATCGTACAGATTATCAACACAGAGATGCCGGAAGTACGTCAGAACAGAGCATGGGATCAGATTACAACGGGTCAGACTACAATTGGCTCGAACGTTGTGTACCTTCCTGTAGTCAAGGAACAGCTTGTAGGTGGTACGTCCTCTTGGGCAGTCCCCTATGCAGTAAGTGGTACTCAGATGGACAGCGCATTCCGTAATGCATCCGGTCTTTCTCGATTCATCGGTTATGTTCAGCTCTCTGCTGAGAACGCTATCAAGTATCATCTGACACGTATGTCTGCGGCAAACCGCAACAACTACATGATGGAGAAACTTGCAAAGGGCAACACCGCAACTAACGTCAATGTGGTTTCTCTTGTAGCTGAATACAATGCTATGACAGGTAAGTCTCTTACTACCCAGCAGTTCCTCAACAATCAGGACGGCTGTCTGCGTATGGTCAACAGAATCTTCAAGAAGTACAAGGCTCTGCTGACGGACATGACAACGCTTTTCACTCTGGATTCGACTACAACGGGAAAGTTCATTCCTGACGATAGATTCACATTCAGTGTGATTGCGGACTTCAATGCTCTGCTCGAATCTGAGCTGTATTCGACTACATACCACGATGACTTTGTAAAGGCAAAGGGCTTCCGTGAGGTTCCGTCTTGGCAGGGTCTCCGAGGTGCAAGTACAACTCTCACGTTCAACGACCTTACTACAATCAATTCTGCTCGTGAGGATAGCGTAATTGACTCGTCCGGTGTTGATATTAACAAGTCCGGCATCATCGGTCTCATGTGCGACAAGTGGGCTGTTATGCATACGGTGGTAAGACACCGCACTGGCGTACAGCGTGACGACATCAAGGACATCACACTGTATGAGCACCAGTTCACTGACCGCTACGTGAATAATCTCATGCTTAACGGTATCGTATTTACGATTTGAGAATAGCCCCCCTTTATGGGGGCTTTCTTTGGAGGTGACTACAATGATAGCTTTCTACAATCAATATCGTGAACTGAAGAACAAGTACAAGATTAAGTCAGATGACACGATGTACAGTAGATACATTGAGGACGTGGTATCTACCATGTTCACATGGGATGAAAAGATTTTTCGTCCTGAACTATTTGACAGAATGATTAGAGACTGCGGAATGGCGGCTCTTGTCGCAAGTGACATTGATGGGTACGAATGGGAGCCTGTATTCTTTAACGCTGTAGATTTAGGAAGTGGTTTTTATCCTGATGCATTTCCGAAAGATGCTAAGTGCTATGATTTCATGGGTAAAGAGTTTACTTTTAAGGATTGGGATTCTAACCCTGATATTCTTGTGTTCTCTAATAACGGGATGCGTATGCCAGATTTATTTGTGGATAAGTATGCGGCATTTCTGTCTGATACTGATTTTTCTATCCTCAACAATGTTCACTTTTCTCGACAGCATCCTATTCCGGTAGCACGGGATAAGCAGACGCTTGGCAGAATCAAAGAAGCAAGTAAGATGATTTCAGAGGGGCAGTTCGACGCAGTTCTTATGGAGACCAATCTGAAAGACATTCTTGACGGCAAAGATATTGACGTTATCAACCTGACGGACGTAGAGAAGTCACAGTACATCCAGTACCTCTCTCACCTGCATGATAGCTTGATTTCTCGTCTTTTCTTCATGCTTGGTCTTGGTACTACGGACAACGGCAAGCAGGCGCAAATCTCTGTGCAGGAGCTTAACAAGAATGATGATGCATCAATCACTCAGGCACTTGCATGGTACAATGAGCGAAAGAAAGCAATCGATAAGGCAAAGGAGAAGGGTCATGAACTGGAGTTCGATTTCTCTCCTCTCTGGAAAGCACGTATCGAATCAATCATCAATCCTCCCGAAGTAGAGTCAACTCCAGAGCAGGAACCGGAGGAATCTACAGAGGAAGAATCTGGAGGTGAAGAAGATGGCAGTAGTGATTCCGAATATTCTGAATGACCTCACATATGAAACGATTTTTGACTTATTCAACGATGAGGGGTTTCAGACAGAGTATTATGTTCTCGAAAGATTTAAGGATGAAATCGTTGCATATACAGAGATGATGTACGACACTCTGTATGCAATGGATTATCTTGAAGATAAGTCTACGTCTATTAGAGCTAACATGATTTATATGTGCATTGGTAACTCTTTCCATAAAATCTTTGAAGCTCTTACAACTCAATATGACCCTTTGGAGAACTTCTTTACTCATAGACTGCTGACGGATTCTACAAATGGGAGTAACACACGAACAGGCGGTTATAGCGATACTCCTACTGGTACTAAAACACGTTCATTCACTAACTATGGAAACGTCGGACAGGGGACAACATTTGAATCTTATGGAGATGGAGATTTCCGTAATATTAGCAAGACTAAGGCAGATGGAACAGTCAATGAGGGATATAGTAATTACAGCGAAACACGTTCCTACAATAGCATGAAAGACGATGTACTTTCCACTAAATCCGTATCCGAAAACAAGAACGGCAACTCCGGTATCTTCTCTAAACAAGACCTAACCACCCGTGAAATCGCTCTCCGCTTGAAGCATCGAATCATTCCCATTTTTGTGAGAATGTGTGTTGATGTCGTCAATAAGGGGGTATGGAAAGATGACGATTAGTTTCTACAATATGCAGGATGACAATCGAGTAGTCAATAAGAATCTCGGTAACGCCGTGCATACAATCAGCAATGCGCAGGTATACAGAGATACGTCAATCATGTCCCCACAGTTTCTTGTGGACTATGCCGGCTATGTAGTCAACTCTAACTACGTTCATGTTCCTGCATGGAATCGTTATTACTACGTTACAGACGTAACAGCAATGCCCGGAGGTCGTGCAGTAATGCACTGTCGTGAGGACGTGCTCATGAGTAATAAGGACGCTATCATGAATCTGGATGCGTATGTTTTGAGAACCGAAAGCGATACAATCAATCGCCTTATAGTTGACTCCAAAGTTCCTACGCAGGCTAACAGACATTGCAAGACTATTGCATACAGTCCAATCTTCAACGCACTTGATACCAACTATGTGTATCTGCTTACAGTGGTGGGAGGTGTACAGAGGTCATGATTACAGCAGATTTTTACCCAACGATCCAAACCGAAGCGACAGACGTAGAATACACTGACCTTATCGAAAATTTAGATAATTCTGTTGATATGTTCAAACCGTATGTAATGGGCTATTTACCCGGAACATATATACCAGACCACTTTTTTGTATCGGCTTATGAAGCTACAGACGCCGCTGGTATGGAAAACGACGGAGTAATTTTTAGACCCGTCTATAATAAGGCGGCTAATTTTCCGTGGTTCTTTACTGCTTGCCGAAAGACAAGCACTATGGACAGGCGTGCAGGAAAATTATTATTTCTTGATGGAGCATGGTCAGATTTCAATAATTCGACAAGCGAAAATGATTATCAGTTACTTAACGGTTTTAATATTTCGCTAAACGCATTTCGCTCCTTTACTTTCTCGTTTCAATATGGCATTTATGATAATACACGTAATACAAATATGCGTTCAATGACGACAGCGGCAAATCAAGTTACAGTAACAACGGCGAATTTAATTGATTTCTTATATAATGACGGTACTGTTAATTTAACAATAACTCACAACGGTTATACATCTTCAAGTAGTGTTTTATCACTTCATGCGTCAGATTTTGACTCCGGCATGGCGCATTTTTTATTGACGTTGCACCATGTCAACACAGACCAAGACTGTGAGATTGATATACACATAATAATAGCCAATTTTAGGTGGACAATAAGCCGCATTAAGAATGAAGGCGGGTCATCGTTTGGATATCCAAATGAATCAGTTGCGTTCCAATGGGAAACTACGGATGGAGTACACGTTGTATCGTCTTTGAATAACGGTTATTCTATTACATCTGACGGTTATATTACTATCAGAAAAGATTCATCACGTATTTATGAAATCGAATCCGGTATATATAAAAAGACAATACTTGATACAGTTTATGTGGGTTGTGGATTAGATGGTGATATTCCCGGTTCTTTCATAAGAAACGCTCCTACTTATTCCCTTTTGTTACGAAAGAATTTTGTCGTACAAGTTATTGGTGTAACACGTATTGCAGTCGTTCCACTTCTTATGATAAACGACTTAAAAAATACATTATGCTTCATTGGTGTAAGAATAACTGAAACAAATCCTCCATATGGATTTTCAGATGATGTATACGTTCCTCATTATAAAACAGATGATTCCCCTAATTTCGATTTATTAAACGGCGACTTAGACACCATCGAGAATGACTTGCGTCCGTGGCAGATGTACAACATAAACAACAATGATTTTACATGGGACGATATACCTCCGTATGTACCACCCGGACCTCCCGGACCTCCTGAAGGAGAGGAATCAGGAGACCGTATTCCAAACAATGGCAGATACTTCTCCGGAGCTTATAACTTCATTACACAGTATGCGATGACAAGACAGCAGTTAGGGCAGTTCGGAAATCTTCTCTGGACTTCATGGGCAGATGGGCAAGGAACTATTACTGATATGTGGAAGAACTTCAAAATGTTCATTTCTGCTGACCCTGCAAGTGATACAGGTTCGATTGATATTGCATCTGTCATGGACTTTATCCTCAGTCTACAAGTATTCCCGTTTGACCTCAGTAGTTTACTACACACTGACAGTTCAAATGTATGCATTGGTACGGGGCAGTATCCTCTTGCCGTTTCTGGTAAGAAGTTACTTACTATCAATCATATTCTTGATTGTGGTACAATGGCAATCCCTCGACCGTACAGCGATTTCCGTGACTATGAAAATATGACCATTACGGCTTATTTGCCATACTGCGGAAGTGTTGAGCTGAATCCCGGCGACGTTGTGGGTCGTAGCGTTGGCATTGAATATTCTGTTGATACTCTTTCAGGGTCTTGTACTGCGGTACTCACAGTGTATGATGATGAAGGATACCTGTATAACGTTGGCATGATTAATGGACAGATTTCAGCATCTATTCCAATGACAGCTACTAATTCTGGTCAAATTAGAGCGCAGAGAATTTCCGATGTTGCGAGTCTGGCAGGGTTGGCAGGAAATACATTCCTTGGAAATATCGCGCAGGGTTCAAGTATCAATCCTTCTGGAGTTGACTCTAATCCCATTGGAGCAATTTCAAGTCTTGCAACCGGTACTGTTGGTCACTCGTTTAATTCTGCAATTTCTGCTCAGCAAATGTTTGCTAACCGTTTCTCTCGTGGAGCAATCTCTTGCCCTACTCTTGCAGGTGGTAATGGCATTGCTGCATTCTATCAGCCGGCTTGTCCATACATCCAAATGAGGTACGGACTATATCAGAAACCTGCAAACTATGACCACAGCGTTGGCGGTGTGTCTGCATCTTCTAATCCTCTTTCCTCTTATGCAGGCAGCGGGTTCACTGTATGTGAGAACGTAGACATTTCCGGATTCACCTGTCACGAAGAAGAACGTTCAGCAATCAAAGCACTTCTGGAAAGTGGTGTATATCTATAAAAATATCCCCCTTGGAGTTGACTCCAAAGGGGGTATTTCTTTATACTTCAAAATAAGTAATCATGCATATAGTTATCTGTCCTTTTACAAACCAACTAATGTCAAGAATCTGTATTCCTTTTGTAACGTTCAAGAAGCTTGCAACTTCACCTGCGACATCTATTGAAAACTTGTCAGAAAACATTTTAACTTTGTCATACAAAATCAGTCTCCTTACAGAAATATCCATCATGGTCTGCTTCGACTTCTTCTGCTACTGTTCTAAGCATAGCATTATCGAAAATGCAAACTCCCTTATGCATAATAGAGCTTACGAACCACATATTGTACTTTTCAGATACAGCAGTAACCTCTTTCAGAAATGCTTCAATTCTTTCATGCTCACTCATTCTTATACACCCTTTCTAAGTTGTCGAGAATAAATCCCGATTGCGGTAGTTCTTCCAGAATCCACATTGCATAACTTTCAGCAAGTAAATCACAAGCTTCACAGGTCTCCTGTGTAATTGGAAACGTGTATGCAAGAGTTTCATCTGCTTTTACATTGCGGTAGGTTGCGAGATAGTAAATCGTAAATAACATTGTAGTCACCTCCAATTATACGACCTGTTTCTTCAAGCCCTCGTACAAGAACTTGTTGAACAGTTCGCCTGTCTCGTTGTCAGAGAACGTTATCTTCTTGTTGGTTATCATTGTCATTATGCGTTTACTCAGTTTATCATAGCCAAAATACAGCTCGTTCGGTTCAATCGGTTGCGTAATCTTAAACAGTATGTCTCCCTCAAGTGCGGCGGCTCTAAGGGCAGGATGCACCTCAAAGTATATGCCTGATTTAGTATTTATGAATGAACCCTCAATATACAGGTCATCATGATATGAGAAATATATACCTCTTGTTATCTGCTCTCTTTCCTCCAATAGCCGGGTCAGCGGGTACATCTTCATATTCCATGAGCCATTACCGGTAATTGCATTAAGCTCAGGATTTGCAAAGCCATAGTGTGCCTTGTTGAATATCTTCCGCTTTTCAGGCAGTCTGTTCTCCATGAAGTGTACAAAGATGGGCATTCCCTCAGATGTGTATGCAATCTTGTGTTCACCCTTCTTCATTCTGCGTACTACGTTATGGATAGTAAGCTGTCTATACCAGATATTGTTGACGTCAAGGTTGTTACCGAGAACGATAATCTTATCACTCATTCTGTCACGCACGATAGTTTTATGCAAATGTACAAAATGCACAAATTCCTCCGGCGTGTTTGTCTCATTGAAACACTCGTCAAGGATAATCCAATCTCCCATAGGTGCTTCATAAAAAGAACAGAGAGAATAACATTCATTAGCGGCTAATGCCACACAGAAGGATTCTGTCGCTTTAGTAATCTTGCCTGTCTTGGGGTCTGTCGTTGCATAGTAGAAGTTTCTGCTGTAATACTTCACGGTGTCATATTCTCCATTTGTCAATCTCTTGATGTACTGACCTTGGTTGTAGCTGACTACACGGTCAAACAGCGTGTCATAGTATGACGCCTTATCAATGTAATGACGAATCAACTGAATGATTGTGCCATACAGTGCGTTCATTACCATGCCAATCAGCAGGATGTTCGTGGTCTTACCAACAGAACGCTCGGATGTTAAGATGTACCATTTAAGAGCAGCGTTTCCCAATGGGATGATGTTTGTGATGTCATACTCAGGTGGTACTCCCAACTTCTTGTACTCTTTGGCAATCAGATTCCAGTCGTAGTCAACTCCAAGATTCTCGTCGTTGTCTATATATGGGATTTTTCTAAGTCTTTCCATACATTATATATCCTCCAATCTGTACCATTTTGAGCATACCTCTTAGCTATATCAGCAAGAGCAATATGCAGTCGTTTTACGTTGAGAGTGAACTCAACCTCTGTCAGAACTATTGCAGACCTACAACGGATTGTCTCCCAGTTACCGAGGTAATCCTCGTAGTTAACTACAACCTCGTCGTCAATGTAATGACTGGCAAGCTTATAGGTGTTCTCTTTATCAATATGCATATGATTATTGAAGAAATCGAACGGGTCTACATTCGTTCCATTTTTCTTGTTATTTATGTCATTCTGTAGTATTAGAGTTGACTGCTCATAGTATGGAGATTTTTCGTCTTTTACTGTTCTGCAACCTGTTACTGTTACTTTGATTTTCTTCTTTCCTTTCTTGTCAATATACTCATACATATACCTCTTTGCACCTAAACCCTTGTATCGTAGGAACGGCTTTGTAAAGTCCCATGTTCCTAATGACAGCATATTTGGTTCGTCTGCAAACAGTGCTCTGTTTAAGAGTTCCATCTGCTTATTTTTAAGTTTGAGATATTCAATGAGCTTTTGACTTTCAGGAGTTCCTGTTTTGAAGTAAACACTATCAGTATCGTACTGAATTATTATTTTCGGAAATCTTGTTATAACATCTATAAGCATATCTCTTGCATATGACGTTATCCAAAATCCCCAATAGGGGGATAAAAATAAGTACTTACAACAATCCTCATAAGGGGTTGTTATTTTATGCCCATTTTCATCCTCTTGTATTGTTATGTCACATTCTTTCTCGTCAAAAATCCAGTCCTCTCTGAATAGTGCAGTACACATCATTCCGAAAATACTATTTACAAATGCTTTAGCATCCCGGTATTCCTGCGTATCTGAATAGTTTTCCTTTAAGGATTGCTTTATCATGTACTGCTTTAGGCAGGTCTTGATAATGTGTTGAGGTAGTTTTTTGTACCCTTCTGGAAATACCCAACACTTCAATACATAGCATTTCTTCCACTTGTATGCTCTCTTTAATGACTTAAACTCTACGTCGTTTATACATAGTTTCAGTTCCTCTGCGTACTGTATGCGGTTATTGTCCAATACGGTTCTTTCTTCTTTTATCATTTGCTTTGAGTTCAGTGCTTTATGCGCTGACATTAAAGCGTGTGATGTTCGTGCTTGAAACTTCTTGAACATTACTATTGCAATGTACGGCTTCTTGTCTTTACAAAAGTTTTCGTTGGAGGTGACTACAGCCTTTCCCATCGGGTAACGCTTTGTCAACATCTGAAACGGATAGTCTGACGTAATATCTGCGCCTACTACGGCTTCGCCCTTATCTGCATAGAAAATCTTTCCCATATGCATGATGTTACATCCAGATATGCCTCCCTTAAATAGATACTTTCTGAATAACTCATACTCGTACTCTGCGGGCATCCATGATGCTATCTTTAGGCGTTCCGCTTTTAGGGATGCACCCAATTCTCTCTTGATTGCATCACGAACTATTCCGGTAGACGTGTATGGTAGACGTGGATTCTTTCCAAAGAAATTCTTATAGATGTATCCCTCTGCTAAAAGCACGAGAATCTCAACATCCCGAACTGTATAGCCTATCTCAGTTTCGTCCATAGGGGTCTCTGATAGACGTACTTTGGAGAAGTCTAAGTCTCCAGACAACTTCTTTATTCCACAATAGTTCTTTGCGATTTGTGCCAGAGAATTTCCGAATAGTCCAATGACCTCTCTGAATTGAATTGTGGAGTCAACTTCAATCAGAATTGGGTCACGTTTCTCCTTGGCGAATATTTTTGTTATGCCAAACTCATGCCAATACTTCTTGCAAAACTGCCATTCATATCCTAAGTTAGCATCAAACACTAATAACTTGTGATTCGGTCGATTGTTCTTGATTGAGGGTATAAGCATATTCAGGAAGTCGCACATGGTTTCTAATGACCTACCTAAGAATGCCCATTTCCCTAATCCAAATTGCCAGTGATAACAATATGCAGTATGGTCAATTCCATATAGGTCTTTATCCAGTGGGATTTTAGACGTTTCTATGTCGTACCCTGAACCAACTTTGATGTACTTGGTCTTGGTTGACCTGTCGTGAATTGTAGTTGACTCCATGATTATCTCGTCAATCATATCTTGAATGACGTACTCTGGAGTTGACTCCAAGTAGATATACTGCATATCACCTCCCCCTTACTCGTTTTCTTCCATGTCTGCGGGTTCTCCAGAATTTTCAAGAATCCTGTTCACAAGAAATTCCTCATGCGCTGCTTTTGCTTGTTGCAAGAGTTGTTCTGCCTTAGCATACTTGTAGTCTCGGTGAGAACCTCTTTCTCTGAAAATTTCCTTGACTTCTTTCAAAGAGTTATAGAATGCTTCGTCATATTCATCAGTTCCCAGTTTTTCGGCTTCTTCTGCTAACAAATCATCTGTCTCGTCATAAATGTCGTCGTCTACATATGATGCCCTATATCTATTTCGGGACATTTCAGCAATTGTCTCTTTTATATCTGCATTCTGCAATTCTTTCAGAGTGAAGTAATCATAATTCATGTATTGATTTGCCATTTCACGAACCGTTCCTTGACCTCTGATAGTGTTCCACACTTCTTGCACAATGTCGTATAAGTCTCCTTGGCTCTCGATTTCTGAAATGACCCTCTTTGAACGAGATATTGACACACGACCTTTGTCATACTTTAGAAGTGACTCCAAACCTCCTCCAAGTTCCTGCCATACAACGTTCTTTGCACGATGAAACTCAAAAGAATCTGAACCGAAATACTTCTCAATCTCTGAAAGCCTTCTATTGATAGAGCGTACAATTGATTCGGCACTTGCCATTCTTATTCACCTCCTTATACAGGAAAAGGGAGCCGTAGCTCCCGATTCCTTGTAGTTGACTTCAATCAAACTACTTCAAGCTTGAAAGTTCTGTTCTTGCCTACGTCAACCTGCTTGACTACGCAACGCATCGGAGACTCCCACGTATCGGGTGTACCGAAGATACGGAACATGGATACCAGTGCCCGTGCCAGACCCATAGAGGTAGAGATAATACCGTTGCCCTCCGGAGTAACGATAACCGTCTTGATGGTGTCGCTGTAGTGGTCGGGGATGGGATTGCCTGCGTCGTCACGCTCCTGCACCTGAGATGCAACCATGCTGACGTCCTTGATGATGATTTCCTTGTTGATGTACTCGGACAGCTTAGCGGTGGGGTTCTCGACAGCGTTGTAGAACTTCTTCTTGTCCTCCACAGTTGCAACCTGCATAGAGGTGTACTCGAAGTTGTTGTCCTTGATGTTCATGAGTTCGTTTGCCATAGTAATCTTCCTTTCTGGAGTTGACTCCATTAAAATTTTGATATGCATAAAGTCCATTAGGACTGTTTGCCGTAAAGAGAATTGATGATTGCCTTAATCTCAAGCTCATTGCACTGATTGAACAGCTCTTTGAATACTTGAGTTGCATTGAGTTTCGACTTGCGGATTTGGTTCACCAGTACACCAATAGCGACATTGATTGCAAACACATCCGTCATTGTCCCACAAACATGGATAGTGTCGTCTTGGCTGTCCGTGTGAATGAACATCCATTCGTAGTCGGGGTTGTCAAAGTTCTTGTTGATTGAAGTGGTTACTTCATTGAACTTCTTCATGTGTCTGTGCTTGTACTCCATGATGGTCTTAGCCTGCTGTTGCATCTCCATGAACTCTTTCTTAGTCATTGTAGTCACCTCCAAATAAATCTGGGTCGTCGACTTCTTCACACGTCTGATGATACATGAGCTGTCTTGCCACGAAACGCAGTTGAGCATTGTACTCGATGTTGTTCGGGTACTTCTCAAGAAGCTTAATTAAGCGTGCTCGTTTCGCTACTAAGCGTGCGATTTGCAAGTAATGGAAATAAACTGTTGTCATACTCGTTTCCTCCTTGTAGTTGACTACGCATTGTTGCTTTCCTGCTTGGGAGATGTTATCACCTCTTTCATTATAGTATAGTCGTATGTTACTATACAGGCATAGCGAACAAAAAATCTCGACCCCTAAAATTTCCATAAGGGGGTATTTTCGAGAACGTAGTCGAATTGGTTTGGGTTGGTACTGGTTTGTAGTTGACTATATTCACACTCCGTGGTAGACCGGAGAAATGAATCGATAATTTTTTATCGATAAATTTTATCGATAGAATTATACCGATATTTTTGTATCGATATATTTGTATCGATATGGATTTATCGACTTCATGGTAAATGTGAATTACCCTGCGTCAATGTAGTTGACTACACGGGTAAATGTTATTTACTTTTTAAGGCAAGGGAATATCCCGGTGGTTTTATCCACCGGGTATAATTTCCCTATTAGTTTACTTTGCGTACATTGTCAAACCGAGTCAATTTCTCATGCTCTGATACTTCATAGCTGATAGGCATGCACTCATTCACATACTTGTGGAAATCGGCATTGTCAAATAGCTCTGATACTTCATGCATTCCGTTCCGGTTCATGTAATCATCAGCAATTGAAATTATTTCATTCAAATTGTCTGCGCTGATAGCGTACATTGTGGCATTCATTCAGCATCCACCTTTTCAAGCTCTGCAATTGCTTTGTCAAGGGTTTTGGGGATACTGTCAAGCTTTGCCGTGTACGCCTGTAATGCGGCTAATGCATCGGCTTTCAGCTCTGCAATGGATTTTTCCATGCTTGCATCGTCCTTGCTTGCATCGTCCTTGCTTGCATCGTCCTTGCTTGCCTTGCCTGTTTTGGCTTTAATGAAGTCGGATACCATCGTTTTCAGGGCTTTATCGCTCATATCTGGTACAATTTCAGTGCCCTTGTCGGTGCACATATTGACATCATATACAAGCGACCCGGTGCTTTCGTCTACCACGTAACCCATAATTACAGGCTCTGGCTCAAGCATGGTTCTCTGCTTTTCAGCTAATTCCATGTTGCCGGACGTTTCGAGGGCTGCAATTGTAGCAAGTGCCGTTTCATTGCGTTCTAACCATTCATTATGAGCGTCAAGCGTGGGGCGGTAGTATTCGCAACCTACGTGGAAATAGAACTTGTCAAGGCTGTAACCGTCATTCTTTGCTTTTTCATTCATAAGGGGCGTCAAGATAATAAGCTTGCCAACGTTCATGGTATTCCATTCATTTCTATTGTGAAATGCTTTGTACACTCGAACGTACTTGTACGCAGTGTTGCCTGAATACAGACCATTGAATACCTTGTCAATCACTTTTTGAAGTCCATCGGCTTTTTATCACCGTTCTTATTGATTTCCACAAGACCCATTTCAAAGAGCGCTTTGTCTTTGTCGGGGTTCACATAAATACCATAGAACTTTTTAGCAAGCTCTTTGGCATCATTCTCTCCCCTTGCAAGTGTCTGTGCAATCTCAATGAATGTGGTGTTGACACTCTCAACAGAGGTCAAAGCGGTGGACTGGATAGCGGTTAACATTGTGTTTGCGTTCATGATATTTTCCTCACTTTCGTATTTGTAGCCGACTACAGTTTATCGATAAATCTTTATCGATAAAGCTATATCGACTTATTGACTTTATTTACTTTTCAAGTTGCGGCTCATTGGGTTAACTCATGGATACAAGCTTGTCAATGAGCTTTTCAGGCTCGTTTGTGGCTCTGGCTATGGTAGTTCCGATTTTACGAATACACCATGCACCATAGGGACGCCACATACCGCTTGACGGATACACGTAGTATCCTTTGTAAATGTAGTGGTTCATGATCTCACCCCCCTTTATAATAGGTATACGCTTTGTCGGTATGCGTTAACGCTGTTAGGTCTGTGCAAAGAGGGCATACTGCCCCCTTTGGGACTTTCATTGTAACATATTTTCGGATTCTTTTCAATTTGTATTTTGCACAACATTTTATTTATTTTCATGCATTTTTTATGCATTATGACGGAATTTATACGATTTGTATCGGTATTTATTTATCAATTTGTATACTTGCACAGTTTCCACATAGTTTATTTTACATACATCTGCAATATTTGTCATTTACAGCATCTTAAACGTTTACGATGCATTAGTTGTTGTGTATTTTGATTGTTTAATTATTTAACTATTGTGATTACATAGGTAAGCTCCATTTACTGCTATGTAAATACCACTTACTACACAATGGGGGCATGGTAAATGACATTTACTTATAGTCAACTACATTTACTTTACTATCTGTATAATATGA